>Ga0209647_1000146_pt1 | contig 62370 bp, 41 predicted proteins | sample GraSoi_2013_60cm_FD_185827 | JGI IMG/M metagenome (GOLD analysis project Ga0209647, IMG submission 185827) | Grasslands soil microbial communities from the Angelo Coastal Reserve, California, USA - Sample 9_17_2013_60cm (SPAdes) (version 2) | ecosystem: Environmental > Terrestrial > Soil >...
GCGGCGGAAGCGGGGCGACACTGTATACCGCGGCCACGGCCCCTGCGGGGTACAACGTGGGAGACATTGACTGGTCTCAGGCGAGTCCTACTCTGGCAACTTCGACGACCGCGGGTTACGCCATGATGTACCAGACGTGCAGCGGAGACATTTATGAAGTCCGCTGGAACATTATGGACGCTAATTCCTCCATACCCGCGGGAACGGTGAGCCGCATCAGCTTACTGACGGTCTCATCGCGGGAAACGGCGGCGAAGGGATCCAAGCTGGGCATGCTTTTTGCGCCCCCCACAACCCTGCGCACTCTGATTGAGAGTTCACAAATTTGAGATCAGCGCATTGATATGAACATAGGTACACCAAACATGAAGACTCAAGGACAAACCGCACTTCGATCGCAAGCCGGCTTCTCGCTGCTTGAACTGGTGGTTGTTTGCGCCATCCTGACGATCGTGCTGGCGGCAGTCTTCAATGGGATTAACCTCGTCACCCAGCGCAGTCACGCAGAGCAAACCAAGGTCGATCTGACGCAGGAAGGGCGGGAGTTCGTGGATGAGTTTGAGCGCGACCTGCATCAGGCGGGGTACCCAAACTGCCGCATGGTCAAGGCCGCGGGCGCTGCTAACAACTGTCCCGCCGACTATTCCAATACCACGGTATGGACGAGTTCGGCGGTGGCGGCGGGCCTGGTTAAACTTACCAATACCGAGATCGTTTTCGAGGGTGATGTGGATGGCGGCGGCACCGTCGACAGCATTCGGTACCGGTTACTGGACTCCGCGGGCAATTCCCCGCCCACCGGAACCTGTCCCTGTACCATCCAGCGCAGCCAGATACAAAAAGTGGATGGAACTGCACCCCTTTCGCAGGGCACTTCATGGAGTCAGGAATTGCAGAATGTCGTCAACAGCGGAGTGCCTGGGGTCGATGGATCTGGAAACCCTTTGCCCTACGGAGGCGGGTTGAGCATATCGGGCAGCACAGCCTGGGGAGCGACCAATACCGCCTACTACGCTGCCATCACCAGCTTCAAAGATTTTCCGGTCTTTCAGGCCTATGACCAGTTTGGCAACATCGTCTCCCTTCCCCAGGACATCACCAGTGCGTCAGGCTCGGCAATATTGAACTGCGGCACCAGTTCCACAAGTTGTGTCAAGTCGATCCGCCTCACCATCAATCTTCTGGCGAACGGAACTACGGGCGTTGATATGAAAACCCGCGTGCGGCCAGTAATGACCTTGGTGGGGAACGCTCGCCTGGTGAATAACTAGGTGAACAACCGAGGAGGACTTCTTCCATATGCCCAAACGCAACCTTCGCAGCCTTCGCAACCCTCGCAATAAGGAACGCGGCATCGCCCTGCTCATTGTGTTGATGGCACTTTTTCTGGTGGCCGCCGTCGGCATGGGCATGATCTATATGTCGAACACCGAAACCACGATCAACGCGAACTACAGGGACACGCAGACGGCTTTCTTCTCGATGAGGGGCGGGCTGGAAGAAATGCGCGACCGGATGCGCGCCAGTGCTCCAAACCCGATTGCGCTCCCGACGGCCATGCCCGGGACGGCGAATTCCATTATCTATATCACCAATCCGGGGAACTCGGAAACGGTGGATCCGAAAACGTACGGTACCACTTACTTCGATGATGAGTTCTGCCACGAGTCGTTCGTCGGGTCGGGAGTGACGTACTACACCCAAGGCACGCCGTGCCCGTCCTCGGCGGCGCCACCAAGCAATGCGACATATGTAGCCAGCGTTATGCCTTACACCAGCACATCTTCTTCCCTGAAGTACAAGTGGGTTCGGATCACGCTGAAGCAGAATGGGACCTTCCCCAGTGCTCTGGTGGATTCTACTCAGACTGGCGCTAACCTGGCTTCGCAAGTGTGCTGGGACTCGATGAACAGCAAAGAAGTGGTGGCGAATGCAATCGGATACACCAACTGCACCGCAGCGTCTAATGCTGGCCTTTTAATCGCACCAGTATATATTGTCACCGCCCTGGCATACACTCCGTCGGGCAGTCGGCGCGTCGGGCAATATGAGACAGCAGCATTTTCGATCAACCCACCGTACGTGGGGTTGGGCGTGGACGGAGCCGGTGCGAACTTCAATCCGACGAGTTCGAATAATTTCTTCGTCAACGGGGTTGACAGCGGGGTCTCGGGATGGAACACCAGCGGAGGCGCGGTCGGCGCTTGTACGCCCACTGGCCCCAGCGTCGTACCGGCAGTGGCCGTCGGTAATGCCGCCGACGCGGCCGCTGACATCATCGCCGTCCAAAGCCCTCCGAACCGTAGTAACAACTACGCCGGCTGTCTCACAGCAGCATCTTGCACCACTTCAACAGGCTACGGCTTCCCGTCAATCGTGGACGGCAGCGCCACCGGAACCAACCAGTTAACGGGTTTGTGGTCGTCTACGGCGCAACTGAACACAATGGTCGCCAGCCTGGCCAACGGAGCCGATGTCACCCTAAACTGTGCTATCGGGACGCCTTGCAGCGGGACGGCGCCTTATGGCACCTCGTCCAGCCCGCAGATTACCTATGTGAACGGCGATTTCGATTTTGGCAACAACAGCGGCGCGGGCGTTCTGGTGGTAACGGGAACATTGAACATGCAGGGAGGCGCAAACTTTAACGGTTTGATTCTGGTGATTGGCCAGGGAATCATAAACGTAAGCGGTGGCGGAAGCGGACAAATCAACGGTACGCTGTTCCTGGCCGACACAAACTCCCACACCTCCCCGTATGCGCAACTTGGCACACTGGGAGCCCCCGGCTACAGTTGGAGCGGCGGTGGAACAAATGGTATCCAATACAACAGTTGCTGGGCTGCCGTCGGAAACAACCTGCACTACATGGTGATAGCTTCGCGGGAAGAGATGTACTAAAACCGGGAGCGGCCCCCATCTCGCGCAAGAGAGGCAAGTAATTCTTTGAAGGCGGTTGGACGCGAGGTTGGATCTGGGAAGCGTGCTGCAGGGCTAAGCGGCGACCGGACCGCCAGTTCTTCGATAACGCCACAGAATTAACGCCATGCCCGAAGCGATCAACGCGAAGGTCGAGGGCTCGGGAACCGGCGGCGGTTTGTGGCGCTGATGACGGCAGTGCCCGTCAACCTTTTCCTCGCCGGCGCGGCATAGCCCGGAAGGAATAGGCACTCCCACCGGCACATACGGGAAGAAGAATCCACCAGCGAAAAGCTTGGGCGCAACGGGTTCGCCGCCGGGCAAGTCAGGCGGGGCGAGCACGGGCCGCGTGAACAAGGACGGCATGGGTCCGATCTCGGCTACGGGACGATCCAGAATATCTGCATCAGGCTCCTCGTTGGAGACTTCGGGCTTGGCATTCTCGGAAATCTGATTGCCGCAACGCGCACGCGCGGTAATTTTGCCGTCGGTCAGCAGCAGTTCCCCGAGGTGCAGACGAATTCTTCGACGAGTCCAAAAGATGTTGTCACGAATACGATAAGAAAGATAAACCTGGCGGGCTTCAGTAGCGCGCACCAGACGAGCGTGGCTGAAATCGAAGTGGGCGTAATGGCGGCGAACCACATAGTCGCGCAGCGCCGCATAGCGGAGATCGTTGGGATCTTTCACGCCGCCGGGCACCACCGAGTAAGGATATGCGCTAGGAATCCGCGGCAGAGACTTCGTGGGCTTGGCGGACCGCGCCGCCATGAAAGCAAGATCTTTACGGATGTTACCCCGGGTCCAAAAGGAGTCGGGCAAAACCTGGGAAGCGTGCAAGGTCGGCAAGGAGAAATAGTGCGCGGCATTCTGCCAACATGCGCCTGCGAGCACCGTCCCCAGGACCACGGCGGACATGATTCGCTGCGCGCGCAGACGACGGCGATACCAGCTCCGGCGGCGTCGCACGGTCTTTCCAGTCGCCGCGTCATTCAAAACAGCGTCGTTCAAAACAGCACTCCTGCCTGGTGGTTGAGCCAGGCGCGGCAGAGGGGAGAGCCAAAGTCAGCTAGAGCATTCCTCCATCCAAAACCGCGCCCCAGAACCGGTTCGGATACAGGAACTTAGCAAGTACAACGCCTCATCTTACCAGAGGTGCGCAAGAAATTTGTCCTTAAAATGATACTTCGAGCGACCAGGCTTACCAATACGGAAGATACCGTAGAGAGCCTGTGGCAACACCCTACTTTCTCGCCCAATAAGGCCGGCAAACCGCAGACTCTCTCTCGTTTGGCTTGGAGGACGGCAATTCAGGTACTTACGACATAGAACACGACACAGAATGAGATCGACACCGCCATTCTCCACTGAGGGTCAGATGAAAACGATCGTGGAATGCGGGACTGGCTCAAACAAAGCAGGATTGAAGGGCTGGCGAGGCTCCTTAGCTCGATACGTGACGATCCACTCTTCCACCGTCATTCCGACCCAAACAAGACTCAATTGCCGCTTTTAGCCTGCATTGATCACTTTCACCGAGTGACACGAAACGGAACGGTTGTAGAGACCAATAGTCCGGACTCAACATTTCCGCCGCACCTAGCACCATTCCCGTCTGGGTCAGGAACATCAATTTGACGCGGCAACCCCAATCCAGCGGTCTCTCCAAGGAGAGCAGACCCCCGGTCAAAGAAACGACTCTCAACTCGCCGCGACCGTGCCGACCGTCTGCAAATCGAAGAGCAACGGGAGTAGTGCCGAAGAGCCGCGCGCGAGGGCTGCGGCGATAGTAAGACGCCTGAGAGGGGGTGGGCATGTTCCTAACCGAGTATGATGCGTGGGCGCAAAGAGGTGCAGATTACGGAAGGATTTACGGGGTACAGTACCAGTCGTGCAGCCCTCATGGATATCTAGAAGTTTTGAGGGAGACGACGGAGCTAAGTAATTGAAGGATTTGGTGGAGCTAGTCGGGATCGAACCGACGACCTCATCGTTGCGAACGATGCGCTCTCCCAGCTGAGCTATAGCCCCACAGGATGGAGGGTGGACTTTTTTGATTTTAGCAGCCGTGCGTTGGTTTCGACCATACGCAGGTCTGTGGATCACTGCTCCTCGATCCGAAGCTTCAAGTGAGGCGGCTCTTTTGCGCTCCGCGACAGTATGTCTTGCAGCTGCAGCTCGAGCTCCCATATGGTGTGCGGAAAATTTCCGCGCTTCAGAATTCTCCTGCCATCGGCGTGGAAGTTACCGCCTCGGTAAGCGGAGAAAACGTTCTTATAGCTGGCAGAGGCCTTCGCGGCTGCCGGAGCGGAAATATTCTGGGGAAGCCCGAACGGAAAAGAAAAGTGCGCCGTGGGCCCCAGCTTCTGCCGAATATCCTCGCCTGAACCAACGATCTCGTGGTGCAAGAACTCCTCCTCGGCGGAGCCGCAATCGGCGTGATTGCGGGTATGGCTGCCGATTTCATAGCCGCAGTGCTGCAAGAATTCAACCTGCTCCCATGTGTTGGGCGGAAAGCCGTGTTCGTTGCATAACTGGTCGTGGGCAAATTCGCGGCCACTCGAGACATATTCGGTGGAGATGAAGTATGCGATCGGCAAGCCGGACTCTTCGGTAACGGCGCGCAGGTTCACAAAATTGTCGGCGTACCCGTCGTCGAAGGTGATGGCGACGGTGGGAACCTTGATCCCGCCATTCCGCACTAGTTCGACCGCCTGGCTCAGACTTACCAGGTGATAGTGCCGCGCCAAGTAATTCACCTGCCGCAGAAAGTATGAAGTGGAAGCTCCGAAGCGATGTGGCCGGTCAGAAACCAGATGGTGAAAGAGGATCATCACCGGATAAGCCCCGTGACGCCGGAAACGCCAGTTGCGGACCGTGACCGGCACGGCGTACAGCAAAGACTTCAGGAACAGCTTCCATGCCGGGCGCCGAAACGGATGGCCGTGGCCCTTGCGCCGCGCCGCAAGTTTCTTTTTCATCTGCAGCAAGTCCTCGGCTGCCGGACTCCGAAACAGTTTGCTGGGACCATGCTGCGGAGTTTCCGTCACTGTTCCACGCGCGAAGTCGCGAAGCGCGGCGACAATGAGGTCGGCACCCACCACATCAGCCTTGAGCGCCAAGCTCTCCAGATCGTCTAGCGGCTCGATCGGAATCAGCGCGGAACGAATTACGCCTCCCACATCCACCTTGGCCTCGACACGATGAACGGTGACGCCGATTTCTTTCTGATCGTCGAGTAACTCCCAGAGCCCGACTGCGCCGCCGCCGCGGTAGTCCGGCACCTTGCGCTTGTGAATGTTGATCGAACCCTGCTTCGGAATCTCGAAGAGCACAGGCTTCAGGATGCGGGTGCCGAACACCAGGCCGAGATCGGGGTTGATGCGCCGCACAAAGTCGAGCGCCTGAGCGGAGTGAATGTCTGGGGTAATGAAAAGTTCGGATCCATTGGCCTTACAGGTCCCGTCCAAATCGTCGAGCCGGTAGTTGGGGTTGCCATTCGGCTGCTTCGGAGCCGCGTGAATGAAGCGGATTACCGAATCCAGCAGGCTGCTCAGCTTGCGATTGACGGCGGCGGAGATGCGATGCAACACGTAAAGCCAGTAGATCGGGCGCCTCATCTTTTTACGCCAGGTCGCTATCCGCTGCTGCAGGGTCTTGGGAGGACGCCGTTCATAAAGCACGCCAACGACCTGCGCTTGCGGAGCGTCCCGGCGAATGCGCGCCATAATGCGCGCCACCTGACGCGGCGGAACAGAAGTAAAGATGACGACGTTGAGCGGATTTCCTGCCATTCTGTTTCTTCGTCCTACCCTGAATGATGGAGCCGGCGCAGTGTCCTCGATCCTGGGACAGAACAATCCCCGCCGGCATCGCTAAGCAAAATCAGCTCAGTTTTCAGGGGACCGGGAGCAGCGCGTTTGCCCTCCGGCCAAGCAGGAGGAGCAGTTTTCATAACCATCGCCGGCGGCCACCGGATGACTACGCCGAATCATACCATGCCCATTTCAGCCCTTTCCCCGCGGCGGCGGCCCTCGAAACGGAAACATTAAATCGAGGGCTATAATTTAATTGTGAGTTCTTTAAAGGTAAAGCAAGTGGCATCGGCCGACTTCCCGACGCGCTGGGGGCATTTCCTGATTCACGGGTTTACAACCAGGGCGTCCGGCGACGGCGCCAAGACCGAAGAGGCAGTGGCGCTGGTGATGGGCGAGGTGCACTCCGGGTCGCCGCTGGTGCGCATTCATTCCCAGTGTCTGACCGGCGACGTATTTGGCTCGCTGCGCTGCGATTGCCGGCAGCAACTTGAAATGGCGCTCTCGATGATCGCCGAAGTTGGATCGGGCGTCCTGATCTATGAACAGCAGGAGGGCCGCGGCATTGGCCTGATGGCAAAGCTGCAAGCGTACGCGCTTCAGGACAGCGGATTCGACACGGTGGAAGCGAATGAACGCCTCGGTTTCAGAGCCGATCACCGCGAGTTCCTCATGCCGGTCGAGATCCTGAAAGCATTGGACATTCGGCGGGTGCGGCTGCTCTCGAACAATCCTGACAAAGTCGCCGCGCTCGAACACGCGGGCATTCAGGTGACGGAGCGCGTGCCGTGCGAAGTCGCACCCACGAAACATACCGAAGAGTATTTGAAGACGAAGCAAGAAAAGCTGGGGCATTTGTTCACCAGTCGCCGGCAGCAGCATTGAAGGACTGATGCCCGGCCCCTAAAAGGGCATCCGATTTCGGGAATTTTTCGGCATCGCTGAAGCGATTCCCTGATACGAAACCGCAGATCCTCCCTCCCAGGGCAAGGTGCGCTCGCATGGACAGCCGGGCGCGGCTGCGCGCATGTGTTTCTGTTCCTACGTATTTCTGTTCTTACGTGTTTGTTGAGAGGTCGGCTTCGCCTTAGTCCCGGAGTACCCGCCGCAGTCCATCCCGATTCTTCACCGGCAGCCCACGCAACGCGGCTCGCGCCAGCGCCACGTAAACCTCGCGCGGTCCGGGATGCTTCTTCAGCACGGCGAGATGTCTCGCCACGGTCTCCGCATCTCCGCGAACCAGCGGGCCGCTAAAAGATTTTGCCGGACCGAGACGCGAGTAGTTCGCTAAAGTCTGCGTGATGATGGGGAGACTCTCGCGGCGAGCGTCCGTGCGTGTGAGGCCGGCGGCACGAGCCGCTTCTTCAAGCGTCACCAGGAAAGCCAGCAGCAGCGGCGATGTCAGAGTGGCCCATGCGTGGTACGCGGCTTTGCGTGCTGCGGATAATGGAAAGCTCTCGCCTCCCAATTGGCGGACGATCTGCCGTGCAACTCGCGTCGCCGCGGGATTGCCTTCCACAGCAAAAGGTACACCTGTTAAAGAAGGATGCGTTCCGGCTACGAACGTCATCAGCGGATGGACCGACGCGACCGCGATGCCCGACTTACGCAGGGGATCCAATTCGCGGCTGAGTAACGCTCCGCTGGAATGGAAGGCAAAACGAACTTTACTGCTCACTCTGGTGGGAGGTTTTCCCTTCTTGCCGACAGCCGGGCGAGCGGCGAGATTAACAGCCAGAGCTGAGGCCGCGGCCCGAATCTCACGATCGGGAACGCAGAACCATAGCAACCTGGCGTCGAGAACGGCGGAGTTGGCGGTTACTGACTGCGCGCCCACTTTCGAGGCGAGAGAGCGCGCGTGCCTTTGCGACCGGGGTGAATCGCGGGCGACGATCTCAGTAATCGTGAAACCGGCATCGTTCAGTGCCACGGCCAGAAAAGTTGCCAGGCTTCCGGCTCCGACGATGGCAACGGTAGGCTTTCTCGTCATTGTTATTGGTATTGTCCTCCGCAGTTGGTTTTCGGTTCAACGGCGCAGCATACCTTATATTGTTGTCATGGCGAAATTGGCAGGAACGAAGTCAGTGGGGACGAAGGCAACGCAAGCCCGCGTTCTATCTTCCCGCATCAGTTACCAGGGCCCGGTGTTCAGCGTCACGTCCGATGAGGTAGAAGAGCCTGGTGGTGTGCGGGCTCGACGCGATGTCATACGGCATGCCGGCTCCATCGTTGTGCTGGCGGTTGATGATTTGGGGAAGGCGGGTCGCAAGGCTGAACCATGCATCCTGCTCGAGCGCCAGTATCGCCACGCCGCACAATCGATGATGTGGGAGCTGCCCGCCGGACGCATCGACGATGGCGAAACGGCGCTCACCGCCGCGAAGCGCGAGTTACTTGAAGAAACCGGCTACAGCGCGCTGCACTGGAAGAGAATCCTGCATTTTTATGTAAGCCCCGGTTTTCTCGACGAAACCATGACCATCTACTTGGCTCGCGGCCTCCGGGCCGGCAAGGCCCAGCCCGAGCCGGACGAGAAAATCGCAACGAAATTCTTTGCTTTGTCTGAGGCAAAACGGATGGCGCTCAATGGGCGCATCCGCGATGCCAAAACCATCAGCGGCGTCCTGTGGCTGGCCCAGATGCCGCGACCAGCGCGCTAAGAAGCCGCGCGGGTGAAAACTGCTCAATGCCAGGCCCTGGCCATGACCTCGGGCTATGTATTGCATAGTCTTGACAGTCCCCCCGGTCAGCAGCACAATGCGTACACATTTTTGCGGGCCCCCTGGAATCGCGCCTTTTAGGGGGGAAATCCGCAAAAAAGAGGGGGGCGCACGTGGAACGTCTGAAAGGCACCGTCAAATGGTTCAACAATGCCAAAGGATACGGCTTCCTCGGTCGCGACGATGGACCGGATGTATTCATTCACTACAGCTCAATCACCACCGAAGGCTACAAGAGCCTGCAGGAGGGCGATAAGGTTGAGTTTGAGATCGTGCAGGGACAGAAAGGGCCGCAAGCAGCCAATGTAACGAAGGTTCCCTGATTGAGGACAAACTTTCGCTGGCCCGGTTTTCCCGGACCGAGTTGTGTGCGCTAGGACGCTCGCGCTAGTGCCGTGCGACCGCTACTGCTGTCGCTCCAGCTGGGCGGGGACGCCCCGACTTTCCACCAGCAACTGGACGGGCGAGACGCCCGTCCACCGTCTGCGCCGCTTTCTTCAGCGTTACAATCGTTCTCTCAGATCTACAACTCTGAATGGACAACAAGGCCATCGCCGGACTTCTTTACGAGACTGCCGATCTGCTGGAGATCGACGGGCAGGACTCGTTTCGTGTGCGCTCCTATCGCAATGCCGCGGAAGCGATTGAGGCGCTGCCGCGACAGGTGGCGGACCTGATCCAGGAGCCGAAGAAACTTCTCGAAATCCAGGGCATTGGCAAAGGAATGCTGGCCAATCTGCAGATGCTTTTCAAAGATGGCCGCATCGAAGCGCACGCCGAGCTCCTGAAAAAGTATCGTCCTTCGATGCTCGAACTGCTCAAGATTCAGGGACTCGGGCCGAAGACGATTGCCCTGATCTGGAGCGCCCATCAGGTGAGCGATCTGGAGGGCGTGGAGAAGTTGGCGCGCGAGGGCAAAATCCGCGAACTGCCTCGCATGGGAGAAAAGCACGAGCAGAAGCTGCTGAAGGCAATTGAAGACTATCGCCGAATTGCCGGGCGATTCCTGCTCGACACCGCAGAACAGCTGGCTGAAAAACTAGTGGAGCACTTGTTCGCGATACCCGGCATCGAAAGAGTCACGCCCGCCGGATCACTGCGCCGGGGACGCGAAACCGTCGGCGACCTCGACATCCTCGTGACCGGCAAGGGCTGCATTGAGGCGGAATCGCGTCAGACACTCATCGAGCATCTGCTCCGCTTCCCGGGCCTCATGGACGTCATCGCGCAGGGAGAAAACAAGGTCAGCTTCCGGCACCGCAATGGCATGCAGGTGGACGTGCGCCTGCTCCCTCCCGATTCCTTTGGAGCGGCCATGCAATATTTCACCGGATCCAAGGCGCACAACGTGGCCTTGCGCCAGCGCGCGCTCAAGATGGGCTTTACGCTTAACGAATATGCTCTCGCTACCCTCGAAGACGAAAAGCCGGTTGCGGGCGCGACCGAAGAGGAAATCTACTCCAAGCTGAAGCTCGACTTCATCCCTCCCGAACTGAGGGAGAATCTGGGCGAGATCGAAGCGGCCGCCGGACACACGCTGCCGGTGCTGATTGAACTATCCGACATCCGCGGCGACGTGCACATGCACACTGTCGAAACCGATGGCCGCAATAGCATCGAAGAGATGGCCGAAGCAGCGCGGCAACGCGGCTACGAGTACATGGCGATCACCGATCACTCAAAAAATCTGGCCTTCGCCAACGGCCTCACCGACGAACGCGCGCTCGCGCACATTGGAAGAATCCGGGCGGTTGAAAAAAAGATGAAGGGCATTCGCATCTTCGCGGGAATTGAAGTCGACATTCTCGGCGATGGCTCGCTCGATCTCTCCGACTCGGTGCTCGAACAGATGGACATCGTCATCGCCAGCGTGCACTCGCAGTTCAATCAGGACCGCTCCGCCATGACCGAACGGCTGCTGAAGGCGGTCGCCAATCCTAACACCTCGCTGATCGGGCATCCTACCGGACGCCAACTGCTGCGCCGCGATGCCTACCAATTCGATTTCGACGCGGTTCTCAAGGCAGCCGCGAAACACAGAGTGGCGATGGAGTTGAACTCCTATCCTGAGCGGCTCGACCTCAACGACGTTCATCTGCGCATGGCCAAACAGCATGGGGTGAAAATCGTCATCAACACCGATTCCCACCATACTTCGCACCTGGAGAAACTGCGTTACGGAATCACCCAGGCGAGGCGCGCGTGGCTCACCAAAGACGACGTACTGAACACCCTGCCGCTGCAAAAATTTGCCAAGGCTATGAAGCATCATTGGTAGCGCTTACAGGCCGCGGAAAGAATCGCTGATTGAATGTGCAGCCCCTGAGGGGGCAAGGGGTTTCGAAGAACTTGCGCTATCGCTAAAGCAATACCCGGATACGAAACCAGCTTTTACTCAGGTTGCTGGCGGCAACCATTTTTCCTCAGGTTGCTGCGGCGGCAGGCCATGCACTTTCATTCCCATTGTTGGCGGCGCAAGGTTGCAATCTGTTTCACACCCTCCCAGCGAACTGGCACGTTTTGAGGTAAAATGGTGCTCGGCTATTGTTTTTAATGGTTTACAAGTGAGAGGCCGACTGGCTTTCGGAAGGCGAATTGCTTCTTCCCAATGTTCAATTGATTCTACGGCGTGCATCTCACACACGGCATCGATATTAGACTAGTGGCTCCGCCAATGTTGTGGCGGCTACCTGCAGCCCCAGCGAGTAGCTTGATGAGCCATGACAAATAGGGCGAGCTTTAAATAGAGACCCCCCAAGTGATTTTGATTCAGCATAAATTTTGGTTAGAACATCCGGGAGGATTACTGCTTTGAACGCAACGACCAGTCACCTTATTGCCCCACACGGGGGAGAACTTATTCAGCTGCAAGTGCCGGCCGCGCGCGCCGCGGAGTTAAAAGCGCAATCGAAGGATTGGCCTTCCTGGGACCTGAGCGCACGGCAGCTTTGCGATCTGGAACTGCTGATGAGCGGCGGCTTCTCGCCGCTCGGCGGGTTTATGAACCGCGCCGACTACGAGGGCGTCTGCCAAAACATGCGTCTGGCAAACGGCACCCTGTGGCCGATGCCGATTACGCTCGATGTGACCGAAGACTTCGCGAAAAAACTGACGCCGGGCAGCAGCAAGATCGCACTACGCGATCCCGAAGGGGTGATGCTCGCGGTGCTCAGCGTGGAAGATGTCTGGCAGCCCGACCGCAAGGCCGAAGCCCAGTCAGTTTTTGGTTCGACCAGCGCCGCGCACCCGGGCGCCGACTATGCCATCAACAAATCGAATCCGTGGTACGTTGGCGGCAAGGTCGAAGGGGTCCAGGCTGCGGCGCATTATGATTTCCGCTCGCTGCGCCTGACTCCGGCCGACTTGCGCGCCGAATTCGGCCGCCTGGGCTGGACGAAAGTCGTGGCCTTCCAGACACGCAATCCCATGCATCGCGCTCACGTCGAACTGACCATGCGCGCTGCCAAGCAAGTGGAGGCGAATCTTCTGATCCATCCCTCGGTCGGCATGACCAAGCCGGGTGACGTAGATTATTTCGTTCGCACTCGCTGTTACCAGTTGCTGCTGTCGAAGTATCCGCAGGGTACGGTCGAGCTCGCCATGCTGCCGCTCGCCATGCGCATGGGCGGACCGCGCGAAGCGGTGTGGCACGGCTTGATACGCAAGAATCACGGATGCACGCACTTCATCGTCGGGCGCGATCATGCCGGTCCCGGAAAGGATACCGACGGCAAGAACTTCTACGGTCCATACGACGCCCAGGAACTATTCAAGAAGCATGAAAAGGAAATGGGCGTGATCATGGTTCCCTTCCAGATGATGGTGTATCTGCAGAACGAAGACCGTTATGTGCCGGCCGACGAAGTGCCGCAGGGCGCTAAGGTACTCGACGTCTCCGGCACGGAATTGCGCCAGCGACTGAACGAAGGGCGTGACATCCCGGCATGGTTTACTTATCCCGAAGTGGTGCAGGAATTGCGCCGCAGCTATCCGCCACGGCACAAGCAGGGCGTCACCATTTTCTTCACCGGGCTTTCGGGATCGGGCAAATCGACCATCGCCAATGCGCTGATCACCAAGTTCCTGGAGATGGGCGGGCGTCCCGTCACCCTGCTCGATGGCGATCTGGTGCGCAAGAACCTGTCAAGCGAGCTTGGATTCTCCAAGGAGCATCGCGACATCAACATCCGGCGCATCGGATATGTTGCTTCCGAGATCACCAAGAACGGCGGTATCGCGGTGTGCGCCCCGATCGCTCCGTATGAGGCGACTCGCAAAGCGGTTCGGCAGATGATTGAACCGTTTGGCGGGTTTATTCTGGTTCACGCAGCGACCTCGATCGAGGTTTGTGAACAGCGCGACCGCAAAGGCCTGTATGCCAAGGCTCGCGCCGGCATCGTCAAGGAATTCACCGGCATCTCAGATCCGTACGAGGCGCCAACCAACGCCGAAGTCGTGATTGACACGGCGAAGCTGAGCCCCGAGGAAGCGGCGCAGACGATTATTCTGCACCTGGAGCGCGAGGGCTTTGTCGGCGCCAACGGCAACGGCTAGGAAAGCAGTTCCCAGTTCTCGGTTCTCAGTTCTCAGTTCTCAGTTCCTTGACCTGATTTTGGTTTGCCGAGAACTGGGAACTGGGAACTAATTAAAAAACGGCATGGAATTCTTGCTGCTAAAAGTGCTGATCGGGTTCATCGTCGGAACGCTGATCGGCTTGACGGGTCTGGGCGGCGGCGTATTGCTGCTGCCCATGCTCATCTTCGGCCTGCGCGTGCCCGCCATTGTTGCCGTGGGCAGCGACGCGCTGTTTAACTTTTTCACCAAGATTCCAGCCAGCATCATGCACTTCCGCAAAGGTACGGTGCGGAAAAGAGTGGTTCTGGCGATGGCGGTTGGCAGCATTCCCGGCTCTTACCTCGGCGTGACTTTTCTGCAGCACTTGCGCCACGTCTATGGCGCCGGCGTTAACGACTTCATCAAGTCCGCAGTGGGTCTGCTACTGGTATTGATTCCCACGCTCCTTCTGTTCCAGGGACGGATCGAAGAACATCTCGCCAAGCGCCAGCCCACCATGAAGTCGTTTGCCGGTATGAGCGTCATCGGCCTAGTCGGCGGATTTCTGGTCGGCATCACTTCGGTGGGATCAGGCAGCATCATCATGATGATGCTTCTGTTGTTTTATTCCTTCGTGCCCAAGGTCATGGTGGGTACCGACATTGCCCATGCTGTGATTCTGACTGGCGTTACCAGCCTGTTGCACTGGCGGGCGGGCAATGTCGACGCCCATCTGGTCGGTGCTCTGCTGATCGGCTCGATCCCCGGCGGAATGCTCGGCTCACATCTGAGCACGCGAGTTCCAGTACTCTGGCTGCGGAGAATTCTATGCACGGTTTTGCTGATGACAGGAGCCAGAATGTTGTGGGCGTGAAAAAAGCAGGTCGCAGGTGTCAGGTCTCAGGCCCAGAGGCGAAGCTGCGAACTGGAACTCGAGACCTGAGACCTAAAACCTAAGACCTGACTTTCGGAGCATTAATGTCTTCTTCTTCCAATTCGCAAGAACTGCTCGAACGCATTCATGCCGGCCTCGAAGCGGCGCGGGCTGTGCTCAACCGCTTCACTCCCGGCGCCATTGAAACCGAATATAAGGTTGGACACGATCCGGTTACCGAAGCCGATCGCGCCGTTGACGACGTTCTGCGCAAGACCCTTCTCCGCCCGGGCGAAGGCTGGCTCTCGGAAGAGACCGTGGATGATTTTTCCCGTCTCGACAAACAGCGCGTCTGGGTCGTCGATCCGCTCGACGGCACTCGCGAATTCGTGCAAGGCATTCCCGAGTTTTGCGTCTCGATCGCCATGGTAGAGAATGGAATTCCGGTCGCCGGCGGAATCTGCAATCCGGCAACGGACGAACTCATCCTCGGCTCGCGTGAAACTGGAGTGACCTACAATGGCGTTCCCTCACAACCGAGCCAGCGGAAGGACCTGCACGGTGCGCTCGTGCTGGCCAGCCGAAGTGAAGTGAAGCGCGGCGAGTGGAAGCAATTCGAATCTGCCGAGTTTAATATTCGCCCCATGGGATCGGTTGCCTATAAGCTGGGTCTGGTCGCCGCCGGTCGGGCCGATCTTACCTTCACGCTGGTTCCGAAAAATGAGTGGGACGTTGCTGCCGGGGCGGCGTTGGTCGAAAGTGCCGGAGGCTGGGTGCTGAAGCTTGATAATTCTCCGCTGCGCTGCAACCAGAAAAATCCGCTAATCTCTGGCTTGCTGGCGGGGAGCCCATTTCTACGCGATCCGCTGCTCCTCTTGCTCGACCGGCACGCGCAGGCGATCGGCGCTGAAAAGCAATCCTAACCTCAGAGCATCATGGCCGCCTCGCGCATTGTGTTCCTGATGTACCACGAGCTTGAAATCGCTGGACGTCAGCTCTGCCAATCCGAATCCGGTTACGTGCGCTACATTCTGCCGCTTGAAACTTTTCGCGGCCAGATGGAGTGGCTCAAAGAGTCCGGCTGGCGCGGCCTGAACGTCGGCGAGGCTGTTCGGTATCCTGCCGAGCCGAGTGTTTGTATTACCTTCGACGATGGTTGCGAGACCGATCTTATCGCCGCCGCGCCCGTGCTGCGCGAGTTCGGCTTCAATGCAACCTTCTACCTCACCGCTGGATTCCTGGGCACGCCCGGTTACCTTAATACCAGTCAGGTGCGCAACCTCGACGCGGAGGGCTTTCAGATCGGCTGTCACTCGATGACGCATCCTTATCTTTCCGATCTTCCGGAGCCGGAACTGAAACGTGAAGTTGTGGATGCGAAGTTACAAATCGAAACCATCGTTGGACACCCCATCGAACATTTCTCTTGTCCCGGAGGACGCTACGATCGGCGCACGCTCCAGATGGCGCGGCGCGCCGGATTCGCAACCGTGGCCAACAGTCAGTTTCGGGAGAACTCGTCCGGCACAAACACGTACGAACTCGGCCGCGTAGCCATGCTGCGCGATCTCACCATTGAGGAGTTTGCCGCCACCTGCCACGGCCGCGGGTTGTGGCGGAAACGCTTGCAGCATCAGGCCCGCCGCAGCGCCCAGCGCCTGCTCGGAAACGACGCGTACGATCGCCTACGCGCGGCATTGCTGGGGGAACCCCGCAAGTAACCATAGCGTTGGTTATTTTAGTTTGCCCTGCCATCTGCCTCATTTCCCAAATCATGCGACACCCGTGGGATCGCTCAAACTGCCCGTCCCGCGGCCTGTTGTCACTTGCCGCGATAAAACACCGGCGGACAGTGACTCGCGCGAATTCGGGCATGCCGCGTCCGCATGTACTAACGCGTCTCCGATGAACTTCTGGCATCTGGGAACCTTCGTCCCATCTCGATAGATTCAGCATGAGGACAATCGACTAGTCCCCCAAATTTTGTAAGGTCGAGGGCTCATAATGTTTGAAACATGTTCACCATTTAATTCGAAAGATGCTTTTCTTAAATGTCATTCCAGATTTTCCCCTGCGCTCGCACAGCGACTGAGCGTTTTGATCCTCCTGCTGGTGGTCACGTTGATGACCAGCTCATGCGGTACGTTGGCGCAAGCCAATGGCGCGCAGAGTAACGTGACGCCGAACAACCTAGTTCTCCACGGAAATTTTCCCGCGGGCACGGTCAATGAGTCTTTCAACGCGGTGCTGGCAGTGGGTGGTGGACACTTCCCGTACCATTTCTCGGTGAAAACCGGCGCTCTTCCGCCGGGGATCACTTTGAACCCAACCACAGGGACGTTCTCGGGCAAGCCTACAAGCACGGGCACCTTCTCGTTTGAGGTGATTGTGACCGACGCCCCAAACCTCGATCAGGGGAATAAGACGTTCACTATTAATGTCGGCAGCGGAAGCACCGTCAAGATCAGCGTGTCTCCGGCGAGCGTGACTTTGTCCTCGAATCAGAAGCAGCAGTTGACAGCCACTGTCAGCGGAACTTCCAACACCGGTGTGACATGGTCCGCCACGGCAGGATCGGTCGATAGCAGCGGTCTTTACACTGCGCCAACGGTAACCTCGCAAACCAGCGTGGTCGTCAAAGCCACCAGTCATGTTGACTCGTCGAAGTCGGCCGCTGCCGCGGTCACCGTTGACCCGGTGAGTAACCAGTCACTGAAAATTACAACTGGCAGTCTTCCCGAGGGCCAGCTGGGAAATACTTACAGCGAGGTCTTCAGCGCGACCGGCGGAACCACGCCTTACGTCTGGACTATTTCCGCAGGCACGCCCCCGCCAGGAATCGCGTTGATTGCGAACGGGGATTTTGCCGGCCTACCAACTACCGTCGGCACATTCGGCGTCACCGTCGTGGTCAGAGATGCCAACCTTAAGACGGCGACGGGTAATTTCAGTGTGACTATAATTGGCGGCAGCAATTTCGATGGTCCCGCGGAACTGCCGCGAGTGACCGTTCCCAGTGCGATGTCGGACACGCCCGCTCCCGGGGCAGTCATCAACGTCAACGCGGGCGGCGATCTGCAATCAGCCTTGAACAATGCACAATGCGGGGAAGTGATTCAACTCCAGGCAGGCGCTACCTTCAGTGGCAAGTTCAATGTGCCGGCCAAGAACTGCGACACCAACCATTGGATTATCATCCGAACCAGCGCTCCGGATAGCGCGCTACCGGCAGAAGGTCAGCGCATCACACCCTGTTATGGCGGGGTTGCTTCTCTCGTAGGGCGCCCGCAGTATAGCTGCACCAATCCAAAGAATGTGATGGCGAAGGTACAGATGCCAACCGTGGGCGACGGTCCTCTCCAGATCGCCAGCGGCGCCAACCACTACCGCTTCATCGGTCTGGAGGTAACTCGTCCCTCGGGAGCTCCCGGGCCCGCGCGACTGATCATGGTCCCGAAGACAGGTACTGCGGATCACCTCGTGTTCGATCGCTTATGGATGCATGGAACAACTCAGGATGAAACCCACAATGCCGTGGTCCTAAATGGCATGAGTGACGTGGCGATCGTCGATTCCTACCTCAACGATTTCCACTGCATCGCCGGGACGGGGACTTGTACGGACGCTCATGCGATCTCCGGCGGCAACAGCAACACCCAGGATGGTCCCTTCAAGATCCAGGGCAATTTCCTGGAAGCCTCGGGTGAGGCCATCTTGTTCGGCGGCGGACCGGCTACGACTACCCCGGCCGACATCCAAGTCCTGAACAATCACTTCTGGAAGCCCTTGCAATGGATGAAGGGCAGCCCGAACTTCATTGGCGGACCGGACGGTCATCCGTTCATCGTCAAGAATCACTTTGAACTCAAGAATGCGACTCGCGTTCTGGTCGAGGCGAACATTATGGAAAACAGCTGGGGAGGCTTCAGCCAAACCGGTTACGCCATTCTGCTCACCCCAAGGAATCAAGCCACCAAGGGCGGGACCGGGCCCTTCGTCTGTCCGCTGTGCCAGGTGACCGACGTGACGATCCGCTATGTACGTATCTCGCATGCCGGAGGCGGGATCCAATTGACAACTCCACAGGACACACCAATCGGACCTGGACAGCCGGCGCTGGCGGGTAAGCGCTGGAGCATTCATGACGTGGTCCTCGACGACCTCAGCAAAAAATACGTGGGCGGTGGCACCGTGTTCGAGATCATAAACGGATGGGCCAAGAATCCGCTCAATAGCGTCACCATCAATCACGTTACCGGTTTCCCGGCCCCAGATGGCCACGTAATCATTTTGGGGAACCGGCTGACAAATATGCCAATGTATGGATTCGTATTCACCAACAATATGGTAACCACCGGCCTGTACCCGGTTTGGGACGCGCTAGGTGGCATCGGCAGTTGCTCACAAGCGGACGTGCCGCTGAGCAGCATAACCAGTTGTTTCAGTACCTTTACATTCGCCAACAACGCCCTGGTCGCGAGTCCCGCGGCGTTTCCTCCGTCGAAGTGGCCATCGAACAACATGTTCCCGCAAACCATCGATGATGCCAGGTTCGTCAACTTCAACAACGGCAATGGCGGAAACTACGAGCTTCAGCCGAGTAGCCCCTACAAGACCAAGAGCACCGACGGCAAGGATGTCGGGGCCGACATTGTTGGGCTCAACGCAGCGCTGGCGAACGTCGAGTAACGTTTCAGCTTCGACGGTTTTTTAGCTCTCAGCTAATCGAGGTCCGCGGTTCGCCGCGGACCTCTCTTTTTTCTCCACAATTCATGAGCCACCCCGGAAAATCGATCGATCCGGCCCGTGCTATTATCCATTTATCCCGGTAACACTGTGGAGAGAAAGACTCTTCGCGGTGATTACACGTGTATCCACAGGGTGTGCGATGGATACTCTAAGGAGAAACTGAAACATGGCTCCGCTCCCTTTGCGGTTCTGTCGCTTTGGTCCCTTGGTGAAAAGCTCGCGGTGGAAAGTTTTTCATTTTTTCTGTCTCGTCTCCGCTTTTTTCGCCTGGTCCGTGCTGCCGGCACTGGCGGCTGCACCTCCGACCGGCGAAAATGCCTATTGTGATAAGGGCAATGCCGCGCAGTTTGGCGCCAAGGACGGAATCGCCGAACTCCCCAAAACCTGTTACTACACCGCGCTCGATGGAACGCCGTCGCCGGGAAAACAGGTCCGCGTCTCCGCAAAATCAGATCTGGCCGCCGCCATCGACGGCGCCAAGTGCGGAGACACGCTGTTGCTGCCCGCCGGAGCCTCCTTCGAAGTAAAAGAGCTACCCGCAAAAAAATGCGACGACCAGCACTACATTACGGTGCGAACCGACACGCCCGACTCCAAGCTTCCCCCCGAAGGCACGCGTATTTCTCCCGCATGGGCGGGAGTTGCAAGCCTTCCCGGGCGCCCGCCCTTTGCCCAACCCGCCGGTGGACCGGCCAAATTGCTCGCCACCCTCGTGACGCGGCGTCCCGAGGGCGCGTCCGTTGGAGATCACGTCCGGTTCATTGGCATTGAGTGGACTACAGCCCCGGAAGCCAACATCAGCCGTGTCGCCACCGCCGAACACGCAAACCACATCATCTTCGATCGCACATGGGTGCACCCCGCCGAGGGCAGTGAAGTGGGCCACGGCATTGGAATCATCCACGGCTCGCAGTCGATTGCCGTCATCAACTCGTACATTAGCGGCCTGAATTGCATAGCGCGCACCGGAAAATGCACCGATGCAACCGCTGTAGGTGGCGGCAGCGGCGACGATCCCATCTCCACCATTAAGTTTTACAACAACTTTCTCGAGTCCTCCGGAGAGAACATTCTGTTCGGTGGGAGTGCCGCCAGCGTCATTCCGACCGACATCGAAATCCGCCGCAATCATCTCTTCCGTCCCATGCTCTGGAAAGAGGACCAACCAGGCTACAAGCCGACCGCTTCGGGACAACCCTATATCGTCAAGAACAACTTCGAACTCAAGAGCGCGCTTCGCGTTTTGTTTGAGGCCAATCTGCTGGAGAACTCCTGGGGCGGTTTCAGCCAGACCGGATATTCCATCCTGCTTACTGCCGTGAATCAGTCCGGCCACTGCCCGGTTTGCCGCGTCAACGACGTGACCATCCGTTTTAATCGGATTAGAAATGTTGCCGGAGTCCTGCAGATTGCGACCGCGCTAACCAAGACCGGCGATGCCGCCGCCGATGGCGGACGCTTCAGCATTCACGACATCTTCGCCGACGATCTGCATGACAAGGACTACAAGGGTGGTGGCACGTTCCTGATTCTGGTCTCTGCGCATCCACCGGTGCATGACGTCCAGATTGATCACGTAACCGCGTTTGTCACAGGCTGTCTGCTCTCGGTCCTGAACAACGGAACGAAGCTGCAAAACTTGACGCTGACCAATAGCGTATTTTCCGTCGGAAATCGACGGCCGCCGGTGGCTTCGGCGGGACTACCCGATAGTTGCGCCTCGAAGGCCCAGGGGCAAGGCTCGGAAGCCGTTCTGCAAGCGTGCTTTGATCCGTATAAGTTCGATAGGAACCTCATCATCAGCGCGCGCGGATCTTTCCCCAAAGGAAACATCACCGTCTTGTCGTCAGAAGAGGCCGGTATCCGCGACCTCAAGGGCACCATCGCCAAAGATCCCAGGGTCTGCCACGCAAAGGGGCCAGGGTGTCCCAAGGTATCTCCCGGCGTTGCCGCTGCTTCCGACGGCCGCGACCTGGGGGCCGATATTGACGCGGTCGAAACCGCCATTGCCGGCGTAGAGTAGAAATCGAAGTCGCGGCCAAAACAAGAGCTCTGGTGACTTCGGTAACCCCTGTTTTAGCAAGGGCTTCAAAGAGCCCAGGGCGCCTTGCGTGATAAGATTTTTAGGGTGGCCACACCGAGCCCTAGTGATCGCAAGCATTCCCCTGTCTTCGTGATGGGTTGTCACCGCTCTGGGACGAACCTGCTATACGATATGTTGTTGTCCTCGGGCGGCTTTGCCATCTACCGCGGTTTTCTGCCGATTTACAAGATTCTGATTCCTCGCTTCGGCTCCATGAAAAGCCGGGCGCACCGCGAAGGTATCCTCGAGACATGGCTGCGGAGCAAGGGTTTTCGGCGCACGGGCCTTGATGCCGAGCAATTGTCGGCGCGCATCCTGGACGAATGCCGCACCGGCGGAGATTTCATCCGCGTCGTCATGGATTCTGTGGCCCGCAGTCAGCAAATGCAGCGCTGGGCGGTATACGATCCTGACAATGTACTGCACGTGGAGCGCGTGAAACGAGATATACCCAACGCGCTGTTTGTGCACATCATCCGCGACGGACGCGACATTGCTCTCTCGCTCAAGAAAATGGGGGGCTTCAGTCCTCTACCATGGGACCGCAGCGAGACTGAAAGCTTGGTAGCGACGGCGCTCTATTGGGAGTGGATGGTTCACAAAGGCCGGGCCGATGGCGGCAAGTTCCCTGCCGATTACATCGAGATCCGCTACGAGGATCTGATCACCAGCCCGCGCGAAACGCTCGGCAAACTCGGCGGCTTCCTGGATCACGATCTGGACTACGATCGGATTCAGAGCGCCGGCTTGGGCCGCCTCTCGGAAACCAACTCTTCGTTTCGCGAAGAAGGTACGAAAGAAAAACTCAACCCGCTCGGCCGCTGGAAGGAACGCCTGGCGCAGTCCGATGTTGCCGCGATCGAAGCGACCGTGGGCCAATGTCTGCAGGAAAATGGCTACGAACTGTCGCTTCCCGCCGCCAAACGCCGTCGCAGCTTGCGGCAGTGGTGGATGCGTGGCATGTATCCGAGCTTTCTGGGGAGCAAACTGTGGTTGAAGTTGCATACACCCGTCGGCCGGCTCGCCAACATGTCTGCGCTCGAACTGGAAGAAGAACCGGTCCAAGTTGCGGAGTCGGTGCGGTCCTGAGGATCGGATAATTCCTTTGCCCGCATCGCTGATAAAAGGTGTCTGGACGGAGCTGAGTCCGATGGCATGTCCGAGCTTGAATGCGAGGCGAGGGAGGGTTGCGCTCCACCAGTAACGATCTCTCCAGATGAATGCGATTTCTCTAACCTGGCAGCCCGAAGGCGCGTTTCACCACGTGGGCTTTGTCGTCGCTTCGATTCCGGATTCCGTGCAGGGCTTCGCCAGAATGTTGCAGGCGGATTGGGACGAGCAGGTTTTTCATGATCCCAACCAAGCCGTTCGCATCACGTTCCTCAAGAGCCGGAGGGCGGGCGATCCGCTCTGGGAACTAGTGGAGCCGGCTGATGAACAATCGCCCGTGCAGTCATTCGCTGCCAAGGGAGGGGGCCTGCACCACGTTTGTTATGTCGTGGATAATCTGGAGCAGGCGCTTGCCGACGCGCGCGCGCTGGGAGCGATTGTAACGCGGCAGCCGATGCCGGCAGTTGCGTTCGGCGGCCGGCGTATCGCCTGGATTTACACCAGAAACCGTCTGCTGATCGAGTATCTGGGACGCTGATTCGATATCTGATTCAATGTCTGATTCGACTCCCAATTCGCCGTCTGATGCGACGCCGGGTGAGCACAATCCGTCAAACCTGCGCGCAGATGTTGACGGCTTGATCGCTCAGGGCGCGTTCGATCGTGCCTCGCGGCGGCTGGCCGAACTTTGGCGGCGCGATCCCGCATCGGGCACGGCGAGCTTCGTAACTTCGAGAGTCGACGAGCTGCGCGACAAGTTGGGCGAAAAACTCGCTCTTACAAAATTTAAACTGGCGATTCTGCGCTCGTTCACAGTCGAGCCCATCGTACCGCTGCTGCGAGCGGAAGCTTTCGCCTACGGCATCGATCTGGAAGTCCATGTCGGCGATTTCAATACCTACGTGCAGGACATGCTCGACAGCCAGAGTTCGCTCTACCGCTTTGCGCCGAACGCAGTCGTGCTGGCGGTGCGCGCCGACCAGGCCGCGCCCGAGCTCTGGCGTGATTTCGCCGATCTGGCGCCGGAAGCCGCGCAACAGGCCGCCGAGCGCGTGGTGCGCGGCTATGAGCAGGGGATCGGCGCGTTTCGAAACTACAGCCAGGCGGCGCTGGTCGTTCATTCGCTCGAACGCCCGTCGTCTCCAAGTCTCGGTGTCCTCGACGACCAATCCGAGGCGCGCCAGTCCGGACTCATCCGGCAGATCAATCGTGAACTGCGGCGCATTGCGGAGGGGTTCCGCGGCGTGTATGTTCTCGACTACGACGCGCTGGTTGCGCGTCATGGCAGCGAGCATTGGCACGACGAGCGCAAGTGGCTGACGGCGCGGTTGCCCATTGCAGCGAGCCATCTTCTTCATATGGCGCGCGAATGGATGCGTTTTATCGTGCCGCTCAGCGGACGCTCGGCCAAGGTTCTGGTCGTCGACCTCGACAACACGCTGTGGGGCGGAGTCATCGGCGAAGATGGAATGGCCGGCATTAAAGTCGGCTCGGAATATCCGGGCGCGGCTTATCAGGCTTTGCACCGCGCCCTGCTCGATCTGTCGCGCAAAGGAATCCTGCTCGCAGTGTGCAGTAAGAACAATCTAGACGATGCCATGGAAGCACTGGAAAAGCATCCAGGGATGCTGGTGCGTCCGAAACATTTCGCGGCAATGCGTATTAACTGGACTGATAAGGCGCAGAACCTCCGCGAGATCGCCGAGGAACTGAACGTGGGCATCGATTCGCTCGCCTTCCTCGACGACAATCCGTTTGAGCGCGAGCAGGTTCGTGCCGCGCTTCCGGAAGTTACCGTCATTGATTTGGGGAAGAATCCGCTGGAGTATGCGTCCGCGGTCAGGAATTGTGCGGCGTTTGAGCGGCTCGCGCTTTCGTCCGAAGACCAGCAGCGCACCGCGATGTATGCTGCGCAGAGGCAGCGCGCGGGCGCCGAGCAGAACTTTCAATCCAAGGAAGATTTCTTTCGCTTCCTGGAACAGGAAGCCGAACTGGAATCCGTGTCGGACCTGACACTGCCGCGGATCGCGCAACTGACGCAGAAAACCAGCCAGTTCAATCTGACCACTCGCCGCTACACCGAGCCGCAGATCGCGGAGATGGCGAAACAGCCCGATTGGCACATATTTTCCATTCGGGTACGCGATCGTTTCGGCGACCACGGGCTGGTTGGAGTCGCGATCGCGCACGACGAAGGCGAGCAATGTGAGGTGGACACCTTCCTGCTGAGCTGCCGGGTGATTGGAAGAACGGTTGAAACTGCGCTGCTCGCCCATCTCGCCGAAAGCGCCGCCCAGCGCGGACGCAAGTGGCTGGTAGGCTGGTTTCTGCCGACGAAGAAAAACGCTCCGGCGCGTGATTTCTACTCGCAACATGGCTTCAATCGGAAGGAGACAAATGGCTCGGGGTCGTTGTGGACACTCGATCTGAGGAGTTCCACTTTGCGCTGCCCTGATTGGATTAAGCTGAAGGTGAGCGTCGAGAACTCAATTGGAGCAATCACAGCGGGAGGAAAGAATTGACAGCCAGTACGTTTGAGCAGGTGCGGAACATCGCCAGCGATATTTTCGCGATTCCGGCGGACAGGATCACAGCGGAGTCGTCGCCGGAAACGATCGAGAATTGGGATTCCATGCAACATCTGAATCTGGTGCTTGCCGTTGAGGAAAAGTTCGGAGTGCAGCTCGACCCCGAAGATATCGAGCAGATGAAGAACATCGGCGCGGTGGCAACGCTGGTCGAGAAGCTGCAGTCAGCGGCGCGCTAACATATCCAAGTTTGTCGTGGTTCATGTCCGTAATGCCTGCGCCTACCATTCATGGCCATCGTCATCCAGCCCTATCGTCCCGAGCACGAGCCCGCGGTGGCGGAGTTCAATCAGCGCCTGCGGCGGACTCTTGAGGACGAAAACCTGGTGTTCTATCGCTGGGCCGAGCCGCGCTGGCTGCCAAGTACGGCGGAGTCGCGTATCTACAACGAATTTTTCGTTGCCGTCGATGGCGGAATCGTGCGTGGCGGGTACGCGCTCAAGACTCAGGAATTCCTTTTCCCTGACGGGCAAATTCGCTCGATCGGCTACTATCACCATCCGCTGTCCGAAGGCATTGTCAACAAATCCCATGCCCTGGTCGGCACGCTGCTGCTGCGCGATGCGATGCAGCGCGCGCCGCTACTCTACTGTCTCGGCATGGGCGGATACGACCGTCCATTGCCGCAAATGCTTGTTCGTCTGGGATGGACGCATTGCCTGGTCCCGTTCTTCTTTTTCGTAGTGAATCCTTCGCGCTTTCTGAGAAACATGCAAACGCTGCGCTCGTCGCCATCGCGAAAGCTTCTGATGGATCTCGCTGCCTACAGCGGCGCTGGATGGGCCGGCTCGAAACTGTTCAATGGCTACCGCGCTCTGACAGCGACCCAGTCGCGAGATGCCGAGTGCTGTGAAGTCGCGACCTTCGAAGCCGATGACGGCGCAGAAAGCTTACGGTCTCTCTGGGGAGCGGCACGTCAGACTTGCGCGTTCACGGCGGTGCGCGACGCCGAAGCTCTGCGCACTTTGTATCCTGCCGCGCTAACGCATCTCACGCGGATAGTTATGAAGCGCAACGGCGTCGCGATTGGGTGGGCCGTTGTGGGCGAACGCCGCAAGGACGCAAAATACGGCAAAATGCGCGTCGGGTCGGTCGTCGATTGCTTCGCGCTTCCGGGAGAAGTACTTTCGGTGGTGCGAGGCGCAACGCAGACGCTCGAGCGGCAGGGTTTCGATCTGATCCTCAGCAATCAGAGTCATGAGGCTTGGGGCGAGGCGTTCAAGGCAGGTGGGTATCTTCCGGGCCCGTCAAATTTTATCTTCGCCGCATCAAAGAAACTAGCGCAGCTGCTGACTCCGTTTGGAGAAGTGCGTCCGAGAATGCATTTGACGCGCGCGGATGGAGATGGGCTGCCGGGAAATTTCTAGTGCAGCCGTCAGCCCTCAGCTTTCAGCCCTCAGTTAGAAACCGTTGCTTCACTGGGTGGCGTGGGTGATTTCTGAGGGTTCTTTTTCTGTCTCGGTGGAGAGTTTGTAGCCTAGTTGCTTCATTAGCGGGCCCCACTTGGTTTCCATGTAGGCGACGGTTTTTTCGGGAAGGATGGCTCGCCATCCGCCGGACGACGCTTTGCGGACGAAGGGCTTATCGGAGCGGGTATGGAAGGTCGCCACCCATTTCTTGCCCTGCGTCTCTTCCATTTTGCGCATGTTGGCTGCGGAACTTCGTTCGATGGCTTGGTTGATACGCTCTAGATCCGGATTGAGGCCCATGAACTGGGCGACACGCGCCAGTTCGCGCTGCTGATTTGCCTGTAGATCTTCGTAGCGCATCAGGATGAAGCTGTCGTGTCCCTGGCGTGTCGCCAACCAACTGTTGACGTGGTCAGCCCAGGAACCGATGCGGCGCCAGAACTCGCCGTCCATCCAACGCGGAACGAATTCTTCGATGGGACAGCCTTCGGGAATCGAACGCAACTTCATCTCCCAGTGATAGTTGGAAATGGCCACGTCGCGCGGGTCGCGCACAATGTAGATAACCCGGCGGTAGCGGGCGTCGAAGGACTCGTGGCTTTTGAGCACGCGCGGGCGGGGACGGCGGCGCAGGACCCAGTCGGCGGTCTTATACATGTCGGGAACGAGGCGTTCGACGTTGAGAAAAGTGACGGGCTCATTGGGGTTAACGAAATTGCCGACGAGGAAACGCGTCCAGGTGTTGCCGGAACGTGGATAGGACGTAAGAAACACGTCGTCGTCGAAAACAGTAATTTCGCGCTCGAGCAGCGTGCGACGAAACAGCACGTCATGGACCCGCGATAGATGCCGGAATGCCCTGCGAACGAGTAACGCCATTGGTGGTTCCCCTCGGTAATTCTATTCTGCTTTGTTCCTCTTTTATTCCTCTGCCGGGCTGCGTTCGGTGGCTGAACGGTTGCCTTGCAGCCATCCGAGAAATTTCTGCTTGCGCGCAAACATGTTGCGCGCTTCGTTGCGTAAAGCTCCCACGATTTGATAGCGAGACTTGGTGAACCAGGGCACGCGATGCGGCGTGCATCCGTACTTCTCCTTATAAGTGCCTTCGCCGCCCCAGTCGAAGATCGTGGCGCCACGCTTTTTCCAGTAGCGCATGGCGTACCAGTGGCAGGCTTCGTTGGGGCGCAAGCTCTGATAGGCACGGAAGCTGGCGTTGCCCCAGAACTCGGCGATCTGGTTGAATCCCGGATAAATCCCCGTTGCAATGCACTTCCCTTCCGGATCGCGCGCTCGAATCAGTAGGACATTGCCGCCGGGCTCGACGTTGCGAACCAGGGACCGGACCCGCTCCATGGAATAGGTGGGGACGAGAGACTGCTTGGCAAAGACGTCCTGGAGCTGCTCGTAATATTCGTCGGCGAAGGCGAGGTCGTGTGCCTCTTCGATTTTGAGGCCGCTCTTATCGGCCTTACGAATGCAGCGGCGGCAGGCGCTTTCCATGCCGTTGAACAAATCCTCTTCTGAGCGGGACAGGTCGGTGCGATAGGAAGCGAAGTATTCGGCTTTGAATCCTGAGGCCTCGCCGTCTTCGAAGGCGAAGTTCGGATCGGAGACTTCCAGGTGCAGACACTTGAGATCGTCCCAGGCAAACTTCTCGAGGGCTTCGAGCGCGGCGCGGCGCGGGATGCCCGGGATGAGATTGAAGCCGATGTAAGGAGTCGTCCACCCCGGGAAAGAACTTCCGAGAACTTTCATGCCAAACTTCGAGAACGTGAGTCCGGAGAAGTATCCGAGGACTTGGCTGTTTTCGCGCAGCTCAGCCAGGACGGGTAGCGCGTTCTGAGACTCGGCAACGAATTGCAGCCACTCGCGCGTCTGGAAGACGGTGCGGTCGGCGAACTGGTCGAGGCGCTTCCAGTCGGCGGCTTTAAAGTCGATGGGGTAAAACTTCATTCGAGTTCCAGTCTCGCGACCTCAGCGGCTATAGGCGTGATCAACATACTGCCGTCATCGCAGCGCTGAAGCGCTTCGCCACCCAAAATCAACCGCACGAATCGCAAATCCTCCAGCAAAATCCTACCAACAGATTCCTTCATACTTCCGGGCGCCTTCCGGACGCCGCGTCTTATCAAGGTGAATGAGATCAATCACAATGTGTTCGGGGCGAAGGTACTTCGCCAGCTGATCTTTGCTTGCCGATTTGTTGCCGAGGATCACGACCTCGGCGGTTCGCAGTGTGCCTTCGAGGTCCGCAGATAGTACAGATCCGATATGCGGGATGACCTCTTCGATGTACTGGCGATTGGAACCGGCCAGGCGGCCGAGGGACACGTCCTCGTCCCAAACTTTGACGTCCAGACCCTCGCCCATAAGGCGCTTGATCAACTGCACCTGCGGGCTCTCGCGCAGATCGTCGGTACCTGCTTTGAAGCTCAGTCCGAGCTGCGCGATTTTCTTTTTGCCCGTGTTCATCACCATTTCGACGGCACGATCAACGTGCTCGGCATTGCTCGGCATGAGCGATTCGAGCAAGGGAAGCTTGAGGTCGAGTTCTTTGGCCTTGTAGGTGATGGCTCGCAGATCTTTCGGAAGACAGGAACCGCCGAAGGCGAAGCCCGGAGAAAGATATGCGGGAGAAATGTTCAGCTTGGTGTCAGATGTAAAAATTTTCGTGACTGCATGCGCGTCGACGCCGAGATGCTTGCACATCGTTCCCATTTCGTTGGCAAAACCGACTTTCAGCGCGTGGTAGCAGTTGGAAAAATACTTCACCATTTCAGCGACGGGGATGGTCGTCTCGTAAAGAGTGCCCGGAGTGCTCTTGTAAAGTTCGCGCAGCGGCGCGAGGTGATGGGTGTCGCTTGCTCCAAGAATGGTGTAGGGCGGGTTCAGGAAGTCTGCAACCGCGCTGCCTTCGCGCATGAACTCAGGGTTGTAGCAGACGGTGAAATCCTGGCCGCACTTCTTGCCGCTCTCTTTTTCAAGGATGGGGAGCACAACCGTCTCCGTGGTTCCGGCCAGCACCGTGCTGCGCAGAACAAAAACGTGCGGTGATTTTTTCTGGCGGATGGCGGCGCCGATTTCCCGGGCTACGCTCTCGATGTGGCTGAGATCGAGTTTGCCATTCTTCAAGCTGGGCGTTCCAACGCAGACGAACGAAACTTCGGAATTCAGCACGGCTGCCGTGGCGTCGGTGGTGGCGTGCAAAAGGCCGGCGCGGTGCGCTTCGGCAACCAATTCGCTCATGCGCGCTTCGATGATCGGAGTGCGGCCCGAGCCCATCATCTCAACCTTGGCTCGGCTCAGGTCGACGCCGATGACTTTGTGACCCATGGAAGCAAAGCATGCGGCCGATACGGAACCGACATATCCCAACCCAAAAATGCTAACGGACAAACCCAAGCGAATTCTCCTGGCAACGAGTCTTAGGGGACTACTGCGTGGCACTAGAAACTATATCAACCCCTTGCCAAGTGATTGCAAGTCGCTGTCCATCGGGGCGCTAAAAATCCAAAGATGAATGCAACAACATTAGTGTTTTCAGCATGTTACGGAATATTCTTAAAAGTTACGAGAGTTCCAGTTCGACTTCGGGGTAAAAGCGGGACAACTTTTTCCACCGGGGAGGGAAGTCTGCCGGGTCAAATTGCCACAACGTCAATCGTACCGCGTCCTGGCTGAGGCCCGTCGAGAGTCAACGATTGGCGAGGTTACAGGGGTAACGGCGGAATCTGGAGCGTCCTTTTCAGCATGTAAGATAAGGGAATTCGATGGCTTCTGGATGGCAAAGTAAGCTGGCGCGCATATCCCGGATGGACTGGGAAGAGGTGCGGGTGCGCGTGGGGCAGGAATTCCACAAGCGCAGCGACCTGCTTATGCACCGGATGGGCATACGCTCTGGGGCGATTCGACTGAATAGAGATTCGGCGGCGGCGCCGGGGCAATTCTTTTTTTCTGCCAGAGAAATTTCAGAGCGCACGGAGTTGTTGCGCAAACATCTACCCGACGAAGCGGACGACATTCTGCGCGAGGCCGATGAAATCTGCGCCCATGGTTTTCGCCTGCTGGGCTACGAACATCTTGCATACGGAAACGAGATTGACTGGCATCTCGACCCCGTGCACGGCAAGCGCGCTCCGCTGGATCCATGGTTCAAGATTGCTTTTCTTGATTTTGCGGCGGTGGGCGATCACAAGGTCACATGGGAATTGAATCGTCACCAGCACCTGGTAACGCTGGCCAAGGCCCGGTTGTTGAGCGGAGACGAGAAGTACACCCGCGAACTGATCGCGCAGTGGCATAGTTGGGTCAATGCGAATCCGTATCCGTTGGGAATCAATTGGGGAAGCACACTGGAGGTTGCTTTCCGCAGTTTGTCGTGGATTTGGGTGGACCAGTTGCTGACGGGATCGCCCGAGCACCCGGAGTTTCGCGCGGAAATGCTTCCAGCTCTGGCGTTTCACGGGCGTTATATCGAGCGATATCTATCTACCTATTTCTCTCCGAACACGCACCTACTGGGGGAAGCGGTGGCGCTGTTCTTTCTGGGCACTCTATACCCGCAAATGCCGCGGGCCGCGCGCTGGAGAGAATGCGGATGGCAGATTGTGTTGCGCGAAGCGGGGCGGCAGGTGCGGCCGGATGGGGTGTACTTCGAGCAATCGCTGCACTACCACGTTTATGCGCTCGACTTCTTTCTCTATGCGCGCTTGCTCGCCGCCCGGAATGGAATAAAAATTCCAGCGGCGTATGACGCGGTGCTGGAACGAATGCTGGATGTTGTCGCGGCACTCGCACAGGCGGGTCCGGCGGAAGGCTTCGGCGATGACGATGGCGGGCGGGTGTGGAATCCGCGGCGCAACCGGACGGAACAGATGACGGATCCGCTGGCGCTCGGCGCGGTGATGTACGCCCGGGAGTCTTCAGCGGCGCGACTGACAGAGGAAGCGGTCTGGTTGTTTGGCAATCAAGCGATCGAAAACTTTTCGAGCACACAGGCGAACCTGGTTACGTATTCGTGTGCCTTCCCAGACGGCGGGCTTTACGTTCTCGCGGATTCGGAGCCGTGGGCGCAGGCGATGGTGGTGGATGCCGGTCCGCAGGGCGTGGGCCGCTCGGGGCACGGACATGCCGACGCGCTCAGTCTGCGACTCACGATGGACGGACGGCGCTGGCTGGTGGACTCGGGCAGCGGCGTCTACATTTCGAAAGATCCCGTGGATCGGAATACACTTCGCGGGACGGGTGCGCACAACACCATGCGTGTGGATGGGGTCGACCAGGCGGTGGCGGATGAACCTTTTTCCTGGACTCACATTCCGAGCACGCAGGTCGAAAACTGGATCGTGGGTAAGAGCTTCACTTACTTTGTCGCCAGCCATAATGGGTATGCGCGCCTGGCGGATCCGGTTGCGCATCGACGGCACGTGCTGAAGATCGCGGGCGACCTCTGGCTGGTGCGCGATGTTGCGCTCGGAACAACGGAACATGAACTGGAGATACGGTGGCACTTTGCGCCCGATCTCAATGTTCAGCCCGTTGGCTCGGGACGAGTGGAAGTGTCAGTGCCAGGGTCCCGCGAATTGGAGCCCCAAGTATTGGAGTCCCAAGCAAAGGCCGGCACTGTCTCTGGCGACCCCGGGTTGAGTCTGCTGGTGCCGGAGGACACGGTTTGGCATACGGCGACGGAAGTTAGCAGAACTCTGCTATCGCCTGCTTATGGCGCATTCCAGCCTGCGCCGTTAGTGCGATGCCATGCTCGGGTGTTGCTGCCGACGGAGACGGCGACTGCATTGATACCACGCCGCGGCATAATCCAGCGGGAGGACAAACAACTCATCGCACCACACGCCGAAAAACGACTTGAACCGCGATTGGCCAGCATGGCGCAAGCGGCGGTACATGTCTACGAACTGGATTATCATGACAAAAGCCACGGATTCTTTTTTGCGCTTGGAGATGAGGCGTGGAGTTTCGGTCCATGGTCTTCGGACGCGCGAGTGTTGTACTGCCGCATCGCAAAAGAAAAACTCGCGCACTTGATCGTGATCGGAGGGACTTACGTCGCGTGGCAGGGACAGCCTCTACTACAGGGGCAGCCTCTGCTGAAGACGGCAGGGCCATCTGCATTTTTCGAGTGGCGCAAGGAGGATGCGTTGATGACCGCAACGCCGGGCGAGTTTTCCACCACGGTATTGTTTGAACAGCTGACGGGCGACTCCACTTTCCCGTCGACTGGAATGGATCGCAATTCGTCGACGTACGCGGAGAAGCACTAAATGTGCGGGATTGCTGGGATTCTTGAATTCGGACGGGACGCCCGGGCGAACGCCGCGGCGCTGCGCGAAATGTGCCGCGTGATCAGCCATCGCGGACCCGACGACGACGGCTTTTATACCGACGGCGCGGTGGGCATCGGAATGCGGCGGCTCAGCATTGTCGATGTTGCGGGCGGTCATCAGCCGATTTCGAACGAAGACGGCACGCTGTGGATCGTGTTTAATGGCGAAATCTACAACCATCTCGCCTTGCGCGAGCAACTCATCGCGCGCGGCCACCGCTATAGCACGCACAGCGATACCGAGACCGTCATCCATCTCTACGAAGAATACGGTGCAGATTGCGTACAGCACCTGCGCGGCATGTTCGCTTTTGCCATCTGGAATCGCAATACGAAAACGCTCTTCATCGCACGCGACCGGCTGGGCATCAAGCCGCTGTACTACAAATTGACGACGGAGCGGCTTCTGTTCGGATCGGAAATCAAAGCGGTGCTGGCGCATGGCGGGATTCGTCCTGAGTTCAATCGGGCTGCGCTGCCCGAGTATTTGGCATTTGGATATTTGTCGGGCGAGGAAAGTTTCTACGCTGGAATCCGCAAGCTGCTGCCCGGGCACACGATGACGATTGGTCCGGATGGCAAAGCGGCAATCCGGCAATACTGGGACCTGGATGCGTCGAAGCCGCACGAATCGCGAGATGAGAGTTACTACGTCCAGAGCTACCGCGAGCTACTCGAGGGAGCAGTCAACAGCCACCTGATGAGCGACGTGCCACTGGGAGTATTCCTGAGCGGCGGTGTGGATTCGAGCGCGGTGGCCGCGCTGATGACAAAACTCCGGCGCGAACCGGTCGAGACTTTTTCCGTCGGCTATACCGAGCAGACGTACAGCGAACTACCATTTGCGCGTACGGTATCGGATCATATCCAGTCGCGTCATCACGAAGTCTTGGTCAGCGAGCAGGATTTTTTTGGCGCGTTGCCGCATTTGATCTGGCATGAAGACGAACCGATCGTGTGGCCTTCGAGCGTCTCGCTTTATTTTGTCTCCAGGCTGGCCCGGGAGAGAGTTACTGTGGTGCTGACCGGTGAGGGCGCCGATGAAACCCTGGCGGGTTATACGCGTTATGCCTTCACACTGAAAAATGCCGCCATGGACCGAGCGTACCGCAGCGTCGTTCCGGGCGTTCTGCGGCGCGGATTGCGCAACACGGTTGCGACTTCTTCCCTGCTGGGAGCAACCTGGCGCCGAAAACTGGAACATACATTTTTAGCGAAGGATGGAAATTCCTGGGCTTCTTTCTATTTCGATAATTTCTTTTCCGCCTTCAGCGAGGCGGAGCAGAGCGGATTACTGACCAGCGAGTTCGTGCGGGAGGCGGCTCCCAGCACGGCATATAAGAATGTCCTCGATTACTGGGAGCGCTCGTCGGGCGAAATGCTGCAGCGGCTGCTCTACACCGACATCAAAACGTACCTGGTGGAACTGCTCATGAAGCAGGACAACATGAGCATGGCCGCATCCATCGAAAGCCGGGTGCCGTTTCTCGATCATGTGCTGGTTGAATTCGCCACTCGAATTCCGCGCGAAGTGCAGATTCAAGGATTAGCCGGCAAACGGATTCTCAAGAAGGCGGTGGAGGATCTGCTGCCGCATTCGATTCTGTACCGGCCAAAGTTGGGATTTCCGACGCCGTGGAGTGGGTGGCTGGCTGGGCCACGACTTGAAACGATTCGCGAGATGCTGCTTGAACCACGCAGCCTGAATCGCGGATATTTCCGTCGCGAAGCGGTCGAGAAGCTCTTCAATGAACATCGCGCGAAGCATCGCGACAACTACGATCGCATCTGGCGGCTGCTCAATCTCGAATTGTGGCATCGCGTTTGTCTCGAAGGCGAATCGCATGACGAGATTGGCGAACCTGCAATGAAGATGGCGTCGACGCAGTAGCGACACTTGTTTCCGGGCGGCGTTCACCCGTCAATTTGTGCATAGGTCTGAGTTTTGCGCCGCAAATTTGCGCGACGCAATGTCAGTGCTATCCTCGTTAGCTTATGCGCAGCCTGATCTGCTTCCTTCTGGCATTCACTACCTTCCCTGCTTTTGGTCAACAACCCTTCCTCAGCGTTCGCCAGTGGACATCGCTGCGAGATGAATCGAGCGGCGCTGCTCCCTACGAGAACCTGCGCTACTTGACCGGCTTGCATCGCGTCCCTGCCACCGCGGATTTCGATCTGGCAGCGCAATTCGTTTTGCAACGCGCGCACGAGTACGGCCTGGCCGATGCTCAAAGCGAGCAGTTCCCTATCGATGGAACCAGGCATTACGGCCTGATGCGCTCGTACCTGGCGTGGACGGTCGAAGAAGCTCGGCTCTGGGAAGTCCGGCCCCAACATCTTCTTCTCGGAGATCGGAAGACGGATCCAATCCACCTCGCGGACTACAGTCACAGCGCCGACGTGGAGACGCAACTGGTCGACGTGGGCAACGGAGCGAGAGAGGCGGATTACTCGGGCAAGGACGTGCGCGGCAAGATTGTCCTCGCGGACGGTGTTCTGGCGCGAGTGCAGGAATTGGCGATCGCACAACATGGTGCAGTGGGCATCGTCAGCGACATGCCCAACCAGACTACGGCATGGTCCGGCTTGGATGCGACTGTGGTTCGGTGGGGTCATTTGGACGCGCGTCATCCCTCCGGCTTCGCCTTCATGGTCTCTCGCCAGACCGCCGAAACATTGCGGTCCCGCTTGCGCGCTGGCGAACCCGTCATTCTGAATGCCCATGTGAAAGCCACGGTCGGCCCCGGGCACTGGACGGTCGTGACCTCCACAATTCCAGGCACGGACTCTACTGCCGGAGAAATTGTCTATAGCTGCCATCTCGATCACGAACGTCCAGGAGCAAACGATAACGCAAGCGGATGCGTCACCATCCTTGAGTCCGCGCGTGTTCTCGCGCATTTGATTGATTCGGGCCAACTTCCGAGGCCCAAACGTACTCTACGCTTTGTCTGGGGACCGGAGGTCGAGGGCACGATGGCATTTCTCGCCACCCATCCTGAGATCCGGCAGCGGTTACGGGCGAACATCCACATGGATATGGTTGGTGGCGACCCTTTCAAAAACAAGTCGGTGCTCCACGTCACCGGCACCCCGTGGTCGCTCCCAAGTTTTGTCACCGACGTGGGAGCCGTGTTTCTCGATGCGATTCGCACTGCGGCCAGCGGGTATGCAGAAGGCGAGACGTCGGCTGATGCAGGAATTGTCGAAACCCGCGCAGGCGGACAAGGCACGCGCAATGAATTGATCGCAGACGTAACGCCTTACTCCAGCGGCAGCGATCATGATGACTACGACTCATCCACCATCGCGGTCCCGTCGCTTTACCTTCGCGATTGGCCGGACATATACATCCACACCGACCACGACACCCTCGATCAGATCGATGCCACGAAGTTGCGGCGCGTGGCGCTCCTGGGAGCGGCCTCCGGATATGTCTACGCGAGCGTCACCGAACATCAGCTTCCAACGTTACTCCCATTCCTAACTGCACGGGCCGAAGCTCGCCTAGCCCAGGCCTTCGGAGCAGCACAGCAACTGGTGGATGATCCTCAACTCGAGGTAGGCGTCGCCTGGTACGAAGCGCGCAACCTGGTAAATCAAACCCTGCAACGGGAAAGCGAGACCGTGCGTTCCATGGTCGAATTTACTCGCGGATCTGCTGACGCGGACGCAGACGGAGCGAAGGCGCTTGCGGATCAAGCCGCTATGTTCCAAAAGTGGCTCGACAAGCAGGCGAAGCTGCGCGGAGCAAAAGGAACGGCGCCCACGGCTCCCTGGGCCGACAATCCCGATGCAAAGCGCCTGCCTGTCCGCGTCGGTGAGTTCGGTCCGCTGACTTATCAGAACGATAATGTTCTGCTGGCCCGACTGGGCAAAGAACGCTACGCGAAAATCAAGCTGATCAACAGCGAAGCTACCCAACTACTGAACGTGCGTGACCAGTCCGAGCTTTATGCTTACGAGATCGTCAACTTCGTGAATGGGAAACGCACCGTAGGCGACATACGCGACGCGGTGTCGGCCGAATACGGGCCTTTGCCGGTGAATCTTGTCGCCGACTACCTCGATGCTTGCGCCGAGGCTGGGGTGACTCGGTGGAAGTAAGTGTCCGTTGGAAGTAACCACGGATCGATCTGTCCAGAGTTTCACGTGCAACGTTTTGCACTTACATGACTGTGCATGCACTGGGCGACGAGATCAGTTGCAAAGCGAGCGCGGGGGCACTAGAGTACGTCCAAGCAGTTCGAAAGGATACATAGATTGAAGATTTCGCAGAAAGGGCTTTATGCGCTGCAAGCGATAATGACCCTTGGCCGCCGATACGGAAATGAGACTGTCAAAATCCGGGACATCGCCCTGGATAGCGACCTGCCGGAGAAGTTTCTTGAATTGATTTTGCTGGAACTCAAGAACGCTCGCATTGTGGAGAGCGTCCGGGGTGCGAAGGGCGGGTACCGGTTGCGGCGCGCGCCAGCGGAGATCAAACTCAGCGAGATCATTCGTCTGGTTGACGGGCCACTCGCGCCCTTTGGAGATGCGGATCAACTCCGAAGCCTGATTATCACCGATCCCGACCATCGCGCGCTCTATGGCGTGTTTTTGGAGGTGCGAGATGCCGCAGCGAAGATACTAGAGAGCACTACCGTAGCTGACATCGTCGGGGATTCTTCCAAGTCCCGCAAGAAATCAAGCTCAAAGAGAAAGGCTAAGAAAGGTCCTCTTCTGTCGATCGTTCATGAGAGCGCGAAGAGTAAGTAGCGATTTCGCGATCGTGCCAGAAGTTGTTTAAGCAAGAACGGCCTGGTATTCGCCGTATGCGCCTTTGAAATCGGTGATTTCATGGGTGCCCTCGAAGTGCCAAATCCTGGTCGCGACTTCATCAATCAGATCCTCGTCATGCGTGACCAGCAATACCGTTCCTGGATAGCGCTGCAGGGAAATGTTGAGGGCGTTGATCGATTCCAGATCCAAATGGTTGGTCGGCTCGTCGAGCACGAGCAGGTTCGGCTTCTGCAGCATCAGTTTGCAAAAGAGCAATCGCGCCGCTTCTCCGCCGGAGAGGATGTCGGTACGCTTGTCGGCGTCATCGCGAGGGAACAGCATCTGGCCGAGTATGCCGCGAATCTCTTCAGTGGATGCGGCAGGATCCCACTGATGGAGCCACTCCAGAACTTTGACTCCAGGCTCGATTAACGCTTTGTGATCCTGAGCGAAAAAACCTACCGCCGCTTCGTGACCCCAGATTACTTTTCCACCATCGACGAAAGGCCCATCGTAGCCGCTCGTCTTTCGCAGTTCCGATTCTGAAATCGTCGGCGAGTTTGCGAGCAATGCGTTCACCAGAGTGGTCTTGCCGGAGCCATTCCGGCCCATGAGCGCAATCTTCTCTCCTCTGATCACGCTTGCCGTGAAGCCGGAAATCACTTTGGCCTCGTCGTACGACTTTGTAAGACCTTCAATTTCAAGGATGTGTTTGCCGGAAGGCCGCTTCTGCTCGAACTTCAGGTACGGGCGCTGGATATTCGACCTCGCCAGTTCGGTGACCTGCAGGCGCTCAACTTCCTTGCGCCGCGACTGCACCTGACTGGAGCGGGTTCCGGCGGCGAAGCGGGCGATGAACTCATTCAACTGGTCAATTTTCTTTTCGCGCTGAGCATTTTGCGATTCGATCTGCGACCGAATCTGCGTCTTCGCGACCACCATGTCGTCGTATGTACCGGTGTAAGTAATGATCGTCTCGTAATCGATGTCGGCAATATGAGTGCAGATGCCATTGAGAAAATGGCGGTCGTGCGAGATCACGATCAGCACGCCCTCATATTGATTGAGGAAATTCTTCAGCCAGTGAATCGAATCCAGATCGAGGTTGTTCGTGGGCTCGTCGAGCAACAACGCCTGCGGATGTCCGAACAAAGCCTGGGCGAGCAGCACACGCACTTTCTGTCCGCCCGGCAATTCCGACATTTTCCGCTCGTGCTGCTCGTCGGGAATGTCGAGACCCTGCAGCAGAATCGCAGCATCGCTTTCGGCAGTGTAACCATCTTCCTCGCCGACGATGCCTTCGAGTTCTCCGAGCTTCATGCCGTCCGCGTCCGTCATCTCATGTTTCGCGTAGATAATTTCGCGTTCTTCGAGCGCGGCCCATAAGCGCCGGTTGCCCATGATGACCGCGTCGATTACGCGATATTTATCGAACGCGAATTGATCCTGACTCAGAACCCCGAGCTTCCGCGGGCGGACGACAGTTCCCTTCTGCGGATCAAGTTCCCCGGTCAGAAGCTTCATGAACGTGGATTTGCCCGCCCCGTTGGGGCCGGTGAGGCCGTAGCGCTTCCCCGGAATAAAGCCGGTGGAAACTTCGTCAAATAGAACTTTCGCGCCGTAGCGCATGGACACTTTGCTGACTGAAATCATGATGTTTAGGGAACTGCGGAAATCGATCCAATCGGAGGAAACGCAGCTACTGTCATTAGGATATCACGACCCTTTCGCTTCCAAAGTCAAAGGCTTAACCACTGGGAGCACAGGGGCCTACAGGGGAAAAACCGGGGGATCATGTTAGCCTTTTCAGACGCTTATGAACGATCCTCGGCCTTCTTCCATCAATCTTCAGGCAATCGCGCGGCAGGTCATGCAGGCACAGGGCTTTCAGCCGGATTTTCCTCCTGAGACTCAAACACAACTGGCGGATATCAAGGCTCATCCGCCGCAACTGACGCCCTCGGACAAGGTCCGTGATCTGCGCAGCCTGCTCTGGTCCTCGATTGATAACGACACATCCAAAGACCTCGACCAGATCGAAGTCGCACAACGCTTACCGAATGGCGACATCAAAGTGATGATCGGCATCGCGGATGTGGATTCCTTTGTCGCCAAAGAGTCTCCCATCGATCAACACGCGGAGCGGGAGACGACCTCCGTCTATACCGGCGTAAGCATTTTTCCGATGTTGCCGAACGAGCTCTCTACCGGCGCGTCATCGTTACTCGAAAATTCAGACAGGCCGGCGGTCGTCACTGAATTCGTGGTCGATACCGGCGGCTCGATTAGCTCCAGCAATGTGTATCGAGCCCTCGTTCGTAACAAGGCGCAGCTCACCTACCACGCGGTCGGAGCATGGCTGGAAGGCACGGCAGCGGCTCCGCCCAAAGTGGCCGCGTCTTCAGAACTGCAGGCCCAGCTCAAGCTGCAGGATGATGTTGCCCAGGCGCTAAGGAAACTTCGATTCGAGCACGGCGCGCTGAACCTGGACACCAATGAAGCTCTTCCATTGGTGGTGAACGAGCAGGTCGTCGACGTCGTCAACCAGGGGAAGAATCGCGCAACCGAGCTGATCGAGGACTTCATGATCGCCGCCAATGGCGTGGTGGCACGGCTGCTGGAGAAAGTCTCTTCTCTGCGCCGCATCGTGAAAACTCCCGCGCATTGGGACGGCATCGTGCGGCTCGCTGCGGAACAACGCGAAAAGTTGCCCGCCGAGCCTGATTCAAAGGCGCTCAACAATTTTCTTTTGAAGCGCAAGGCTGCCGATCCCGATCACTTCGCCGACCTCTCGCTGGCGGTCATCAAGCTGATTGGACCGGGCGAATATGTACTGGAGCGTCCGGGCGATCCCGAGCAGGGGCACTTCGGACTTGCCGTACAGGATTACACGCACTCGACCGCGCCCAACCGGCGCTTCGCCGACGTAGTCACGCAGAGACTGATCAAAGCTCTACTCGATGAAAAGCCTGGGCCGTACTCCGACAATGATCTCGCCGCCATCGCCTCGAACTGCACCGGGAAAGGCGACGCGGCGCGAAAAGTGGAACGCGAAATGTCGAAGCGGTTGGCCGCCATTGCGATGAGCCATCGGGTGGGCGAGACTTTCGATGCCATCGTCACTGGAGTCACTCCGAAAGGGACATTTGTTCGCGTTCTACAACCGCACATGGAAGGATTACTGGCCCAGGGAGCGCAGGGGTTGCATGTCGGCGATAAGCTGCGGGCGAAATTGGTGAGGACTGATGTCCAACATGGGTTCATTGATTTTGCCAAGGCTTAGGGCCTCCACCACCTTATTGATGCTCTGTTTACTCTCCAGTTATCAACCGTGTGTGCCGCCGCCCCATTCCCCTCTGCAATGAACCGCCCGCAAGTCCAGATACTCCAACCTCTTACGGTTTCGGTAACAATCGCGACTTCCCTTGATTCACGAAACTGCATCCAAGAACGTCCATGAGCAAGACAGGAAAGCTATGGTTACTGACTTTTGTCTTTTGCACGGGCACTTGGACGACGCCGAATTGGGCCTGCGCGCAAGGCAACGATTCCGATCTGCCTGACAGCCCCTCTGCGGTCGCTCGATCTGAACATGGTGATGACTCGCCATCGGAGCGAGAGGTGTCATGGCGGACATTGCCAAGAGATTTTCTTCATGATCAAAAAGATATCTGGCTGTTCCCCGGTCAGCTGGCGAAGGGGCGGCATTGGATACCCACTCTTGCCATAACAGGGGTCACGGCGGGACTGATCGCGGCCGATCCGCACGTGATGCCCTATTTTCGTTCTCATGCGGGAAGACTGGATGATCTGAACGACGTCTTCGATGCTCCGATTACCACGGCGGAAACGATCGCCCTGCCGGCTTCCCTTATGCTTGCAGGCTATATTCGGCATGACCAGTATGCGGTGAGCACTGCATTACTGGCGGGAGAGGCCTACGCCGACAGCGCTATCGTCGACCTTGGGTTGAAGGCGATTACCCGCAGAAAACGGCCATCCGACGTTCCCCCCGGAGCGCCTTTTAACGACACGTTTTTTAGTGGGGGAAAGTCACCTTTTAAGGGCAGCGCTTTCCCTTCCGGGCACGCAGCCGGTGTTTTTTCTATCGCCACGGTAATTGCCACCCGTTATCACAAACACCGTTGGGTGCCGTGGGCAATGTACGGATTCGCAACCGCCATCAGCTTTTCTCGAGTAACCACGAACGCTCATTTCCCGTCCGACGTGTTTCTTGGAGCAGCTCTCGGGTACACCATTACGCGGTATGAAGTGCTGCGGCCGCGATGAAGATTGGCGGCGGAGCGGTCATTAGGGCGGGACTCTTCGACTTTTCTGGGCGGGCATTCGGCGTCTCTATCGCGGAGCAGTTCGGAACTGGAGATTGGAACGATGGTTTAGCCGCTCTTTTTTTCCAGCTCGGCCCAACGAGTGTACAGGTTATCTAGCGCATGTTGAGCCGCGTCCAGTGCGGCCTGCGCGCTTAGAAGATGCGAGGCATCTGTCGCATTGGCTGGATCTTCCAATTCCGCGCGTTTTGCTTGCACTAACTGCTCGGCTTCTTCCACACGCTGCTCAATCGTGGCATATTCTCGCGCTTCCAGGTAGGAGAGTTTCTTTTTAGATGGCGCTGCCGGCGTCGCACCATTCTGTGAAGGCGCGGCGGCCGTCTTTTCCGATTTTGCGCGCTGCGCCTGCCACGCTTCCCATTGCCCGTAGTCGGCGAAGCTATCGGCGCCGCCTTTCCCGTTCAGTCCGAGGACAACGCTGGATACTCGATCGAGCATGTAGCGGTCATGCGTCACCAGGACGAGCGAGCCGGGGAAATCGATCAGGCTTTCTTCCAGAATTTCGAGCGTCGGAATGTCGAGGTCATTCGTCGGTTCGTCCAGCAGGAGAATGTCGGCGGGCTGAAGCATCAGTTGCGCGATCAGGACGCGCGCGCGTTCGCCTCCGGAAAGCCGCCCGACGGGCTGGCTGAGTTGCTCGCCGGTAAACAGGAATCTTGCCGCCCATCCGGCCACGTGAATTACGCGATCGCGATACACGACGGAATCGCCGTCGGGCGCGAGCGCGCGGCGCAGCGTTACGTCGGGATCGAGCGTGCGCGTCTGGTCGAAGTACACGATGCGGAGCCAGTCGGCGCGGCGAATCTCACCACCGGTTGGAGCGAGGTCTCCCTGCAACAAGCGAAGCAGGGTCGTCTTGCCACTGCCGTTCGGGCCTACGAGGCCGACGCGCATTCCGGCGGTAAGGATGAAGTTTAGACTTTCGAAAAGCGCGCGGTCTCCCATGCTGCAGGTGACGTCCTGCAATTCGATCAGCCGCTTGGTCTTGCGGTCGGTCGCTGAAAAGTCGATTTGCGCTGCGGTGCTGCGGGTTCTTGCATTCAGGTCGGCAAGCTCTCCCATGAGCTCGCCCGCCTTGCTGATGCGGGCTTTGGATTTGCGGGTGCGGGCTTTCGCTCCGCGGCGTAGCCACTCGATTTCCCCATGAACTAGATTCTCGAGCGCTTCCTGACGCTTGGACTGCGCGTGCAGGAATTCTTCTTTCTTCTCCAGAAAGTTGATGTAGCTGCCGTGAACACGCAGCGAACCATCGGGATAAATGCGATTGAGCTCGACCATATCGGTCGTGACATTCTCCAGGAAGTAGCGGTCGTGGCTCACGATGACGCTGGCAAAGGCAGCTTGCTCAAGCAGGTCTTCGAGCCATGTGATTCCGGGGAGATCGAGATGGTTGGTAGGCTCGTCGAGCAGGAGGATGTCAGGATGCTGCACCAGGGCCTCGACAATCGCGAGACGCTTCTGCCAGCCGCCGGATAACTCGGTCGCTTGAGCTTCCAGATCTTCAAAACCAGCGCGGCCGAGAGTCTCGGCAAAACGGGCGCCGCGCTCGGATCCGGAGACGCCGCTTCGATCGAGAGCGCTCTCGATTACTTCGCGCACCGTGGTTCCGGATTTAAATCGGGAGTCTTGCTCGACACAGGCGAGACGGGTTCGCTTCCGGAACGAGACTTCCCCGCTGTCGGGACTGACTTCGCCAGCCAAAATTCGGAGAAGAGTTGACTTACCGGATCCGTTCGGACCGATCAGCCCGATGCGGTCTCCGTCAGAAATGGTGAATGAAACATTCTGGAAGAGCGGGTTCGCGCCGAAGGCTTTCGTGATTTCCTGTGCGTTGACAATGGGCGGCAATGATTTGCGGTCTCCTGGATATTGATATCTTGAGAGTATCAGGTGCCATGAGGTCTCAGGCCCGGAGGGGCGAACCGGCTTAGCCCAGCGCTTCAACGCTGGGAAAATGCGGAAATGCTTAAAGTCCCGGGGGGACGGCCAGTTGTCACCGAACTTCGCGCGACGGGGAGCTTACTGCGTAATGACTCTTTGCTTCAGGTCATGAGCCGCTTGCTCCACATTCTCGGGCTTGCCGAGATCGCGCCAATAGTATTCATCGGCACGGAAGGCGAGGATTTTTTCTCCTCGGGCGGCGAGACGCAAATACGAGGTGACGATAGAGAATGCGCCGTCTTCAGTCATCATCGCAAGAAGGCGAGGAGAAATGAGGTGGATGCCAGAAAATGCCAGGGGCTGTATTTGCTGAGAGTGAGCCAGTGACGGCCGAACCAATTCAGGTTCCTGGTCATCGCCGGATCGCCGGCCGCACAGTTGAAGGCGGTCATCGAACAACAGGTATCGCGAGGTTTTGCGGTCTTGCACAGCTAGGGTCGCCAGAGCGTGATTTTCATTGTGAAATTGCACCATGCGCCGGAGATCGATCGTGCTGAGAACATCGACGTTGTGCACAATAATGGGCTCTTCACTGCTCGAATCGGAACGGCCGGAATCACCGGCAAAGAAATGAGCGGCTTTTTTCAATCCGCCGCCAGTGTCGAGCAAGTCCTCCTCACGCGAGATTTCAATGCGCATGCCGAAGTTGTTGTTCGTTTTCAGGTACTCCACAATCATGTCGGCGAAGTGATGGACATTGATGATGACTTCGCGAACTCCGAAGCTACACAAGCGAGCGAGTGTGATCTCCAGCAGCGTGCGGCCGTTGATTTCGACCAGCGCTTTGGGGCGATTGTCGGTTAGCGGCCGCAAACGCGTGCCTAGTCCCGCGGCGAGAATCATCGCTTTCATTGATTGAGTTGCTCCTGCTCGCGATGATGCACCACCACTTCTAGTCCATGCCGGCCGCGCAGGTGTTTCGCTAACTTTTCCGCCAGATAGACCGAGCGATGCTGGCCGCCGGTGCAGCCGAACGACACCATCAAGTGCTTGAATCCGCGAGCCTGATACGCGCTGACGCTGGCGTCGACCAGCGACGTGACGCTGGCGAGAAACTGATGCACACTCTCCTGCTGATTGAGATAGTCGATCACCGGGGCGTCCTTCCCGGTGAGAGTTTTGAAGCGCTCTTCGCGTCCGGGATTCGGGAGACTGCGGCCATCGAACACGAATCCGCCGCCATTGCCGGACTCGTCTTGCGGCAAGCCTCGGTGAAACGAAAAGCTGAAGACCCGCACGGTCAACTGCTCCGGTTCGGATGATGAAGCCAGGCCGTGCAACTTATTCGAGGCGACGATGCTTTTGAATGACTCCATCAGCGTCGGCAACGCGATGGGCAACTCCACGTTATGAAGCAGCCAGCGAATATTTTTTAGCGCATAGGGCACGCTTTGCAGGAAATGCTCTTTGCGCTCGTAAAAACCGCGAAATCCATAGGCGCCGAGAGCCTGCATGATACGGACGTAAACGTAGGCATAGTAAAACTGCATGAACACGGTGCGATCGAGATCGAGGAAACCAGCCAGGCTGTCGAGATAGTGATCGAGCAATTGCTGGCGCAACTCGGGGGGCAGATCGGCCTTGGCATCATACAAAAGCGAAGCAATATCATATTGCAGCGCGCCTTTGCGGCCGCCCTGGTAGTCCAGGAAAAACGGCTGGTCTTCGTTCAGAATTGTGCGCAACATGATGTTGCGGGATTGGAAGTCGCGATAGAGAAAATAATCGCGGTTGGCGCTCAAAAGAAATTTTGTCAGCCGGCTGAAATCGCGTTCCAGCGCTTGTTCGTTGAAAGGGATGCCGGCGAGCCTGAGAAAGTAATACTTGAAATAATTCAAATCCCACGAGATGGACTGGCGATCGAAGCTGGCGCGCGGATAACAAACTTTGTAATTCAAATCGCTGCTTGCTTCGACCTGAAACCGCGGCAACAGGGCAACAACTTTGCGATAGGCCGCGACTACCTCGGGAGCGACGGTCGCGCCGTTGCGATGCTCGGAGAGAAACTCAAAAAGAGTGGTGCTGCCAAGGTCTTCTTCTAGATATGCTCCGTGGCTTAAATCTTCTGCATAGATTTCCGGTACGGGAAGCCCATGCCGGCGAAAGTGTCTGGAAAATTCGAGGAAGGCGACATTCTCTTCGCGCACGTCGTACAAGATGCCAATCGCGCTGAGTTTTTCACTGGAGAGGCGGATGATTTTGCGGCCCGAACCTCCAAGCTCTCCCTGCAGCGGCTGCATCCGCTCGACCGGTGAGCGGAAATGGTGCTCAAAGAGTCTCTTCAGAACTTCCATGGATATGACCCAGCGGTTCAGTTTTGTGAGCCTCATAACGATAACATCGGATGCGCCGGCGAATGGAGTGCTGCGCGGCGAGGCGTTGCCAGCAACGAGGCACTACCTGTTCGCGCAACCGCCTTTGGCTCTGCTACCCTGCATACATCTATGCGCCATCACCCGAGCCTGTTTTTCATCGTCGCCGTAGTCAGCTCCGTTTTTGCCCAGAATCCCAAGCCAGTCGCCGACCGCCTCGCCGCTCAGAACGCTCTTTTTGAAGAGCAGTACGAGTCCGATCTCCGCAATTTTCCCGAGCGCGCTACCGCCTTCGGAGACTACCGCTACAACGACAAGCTCGCCGACCGCTCGCTCGACGCCATCGCCCAGTACCACAAGGCGGATCAGGCCTTCCTCGCCCGGCTTGAAGCCATCTCGAGCGCTGGATTCTCCGACCAGGACCAGCTTTCCCACGATCTCCTGGTTCGCGTCCTGCAGCAGCGTATCGCCGACTTCGACCTCAAAGAATACGAGATGCCAATCAACCAGCAGAATGGCATCCATACGAGCCTCGCGGATTTACCGCTGTCCGTTCCGCTCGACTCCGTCAAGCACTACGAGGACTACATCGCCCGCCTTCACCAGATTCCGCGCGTCCTCAGCCAGACCACGGAAGTCCTTCGCGCCGGCATGAAGGACAAGCTCATGCCCGTGCGATTTCTTTTGGAGAAGCTCCCCGTGCAGTGTCAGGGCATTATTGACGCCGACCCGTTTCTGCTGCCGACAAAGAAGTATCCGGGGACGGTCACTCCCGAAGACCAGAAGCAGTTGACCCAGCAGATCATTGACGCCATCGACACCGACGTCATCCCGGCCTACAAGACCTTCGCCACCTTCCTCCGCACGGAATACGCGCCTCAGGGCCGTACCACTCTTTCTGTCACCTCTTTGCCCGACGGCGAGAAGCGCTACGAAAACGATATCTATGGCCGGACTACCACTCGCATGAAGCCAGACGAGATCCATCAACTCGGTCTCCGCGAAATCGAGCGCATCCAGGCCGAGATGATGGTGATCGCCAAGAAGGAAGACTTTGCCGATCTTGCCGCTTTCCGGACCTCACTCAAAACGAATCCGAAATACGTTCCGACTTCCGCCGAGCAGATCCTCGAAGACTTCCGCCACTACATCGCCCAGATGGAGCCGAAGCTTCCGGAGCTCTTCACTCTTCTTCCGAAGTCGCCAGTCACCGTCGAAGCCATTCCCGCCTTCCAGTCCGCCGCCGCAACCCATTACGTCACCGGCACGCCGGATGGCAAACGCCCCGGCCGCGTCGTCGTCGCCACCTCCAACTTCGCGGAGCGGTCCCTGATCGATGACGAGGCGATCGCCTACCACGAAGGCATTCCCGGACATCACATGCAGTTGTCGGTGCAGCAGCAACTCACCGGGTTGCCGAAGTTCCGCCTGCATGGTCTCGGCTTCAATGCGTACACCGAAGGCTGGGCTCTGTACGCGGAACAACTCGGCAAAGAGGTCGGCTTCTATAAAGATCCTGTCTCCGACTACGGCCGCCTGTCCTCTGAACTCTTCCGCGCAGTACGTTTGGTCGTCGACACCGGGATCCACTCCAAAGGCTGGACACGCGATCAGGTGGTGGACTTCTTCCGCAAGTCCGGTGCTGTCGACGAGCCAACCATCCAGTCCGAAACTGACCGCTACATCGCATGGCCCGCGCAAGCCCTCAGTTATAAGCTCGGCCAGCTCAAGATCCGTGAACTCCGCGAACGCGCCCGTAAAGACTTGGGTCCCAGGTTTGACATCCGCAGATTTCACGACGAGATGCTCGACGGCGGAACCCTTCCCCTCGACCTCCTCGAGGCCCGCACGGACAAATGGATCGCACAACAAAGGTGATGAAGCTCGCAGCTGACAGCTGTCAGCTATCAGCTCTCGGCTGTCAGTTAGACAGGGCCGTGATCTTTAGTCTAGCCGAATTGCCGAAGGTACCAGCACCGTCGGGAACATCCGCGTGGCGGCCAATCTGACCTCGATCAAATTAACTCTCCTTTAACACTGCAGCAACATTGCCGCAACAGAGTCCCTCTAGTGTCAGGTTGAAGCTATCTATGTGAGCTCTACGAGAGCGCGTGAGGCTCTCCTCCTCGCCATGGATCATTTGGAGCCGACAGACAAACCGCGCTACCCGGATTTGATCTACGTCGTGGAAGACGATCCCGATGTGTCGCAGCTGATCGAGCACAACCTGCGAACCGCCGGATATCAGGTCTCCACATTTTTCTCCGGGGCTCCAGTGGTTCCAATGGCAGCCAAGACGCAACCAGCGCTGTTTCTTCTCGACATCATGCTCCCCGGGATGAGCGGCTTCGATCTCTGCCGCCAGATCCGTCAGCACGAACGACTGGGTAAAACGCCAATCATCTTTCTTTCCGCCAGAACTCAGGAACCGGATCGCCTTCAGGCCTTCGACGCCGGCGGAGACGGATACATCACCAAACCGTTCAGTCCGCGTGAATTGATTGCGCGAATCCGCAACGTTCTTCGCGTTCAACCGGATGCCCCCAGTCACGAGATTATTCAGTTGGGAGATCTGGAAATTGATATTGCTTCGATGACCGTGCGAGTGCAGGGCAAGACAGTCCTTACGACCGTCCGAGAGTTCCGACTCCTCGAATATCTGGTCCGGCACCGCGGACGCGTTTTTACCCGCGACCAGTTGCTTGACGCCGTATGGAAAGAAGGGTCCTTCGTGACGCCGCGTTCCATTGATGTATTTGTACGTCGTCTGCGAGAGAAAATCGAACGCGATCCACGGCATCCCCGCTATTTGAAAACGCTGCGCGGAGTCGGTTACCGTTTCGAATCCGGTCGCTAGCGGGGCGACAATATGGAAAGCGAGAGGTCAGGAGGGCGGAATATGGCCAGTTTGGGACAAGTGGATGCTGCTTTAGACAGGAGAACTCTCAACTATCGTGAGCATGTCTTGCACACGAAGACACACGTTTCCCTGGTCTTCGTTAGCGACCACGAATCTGGTATGGGAAAACTCATCGTGGAACATTTGGGGCACGAGGGCTTCGGAATTCATGCGCTTCCGCTGGCGACCGGCACGATTCAACGGTTGGAGCAGATCCACCCGGCCCTGGTAATCATGGCGATCTCCAGGGGGCCTGCCCTCGCGTTATGCCGTGCCATTCGATGGGCCGAATCTCTCGCCCGGACACCGCTGATTCTCCTTGCCGCCAATCCCTCGGAGGAGGAACGCATTCTCTGCCTGGAATCGGGCGCGGACGACTACATTGCTGGATCGTCCAGCGGGCGCGAAGTCGTAGCCCGTGTCCGCGCCGTGATGCGTCGCTTCGCGCGACAGCAGCGGCGCACGTGGATGCCTCACATATCACCACCATTTCTCCAGTCTTTTGTAGGGGCACCCAGTCCAACGATCAAGACGGGAGACATCGAGATCAATCCCTTGGCCATGAAGATCTCGGTTCGTGGCAGCGAGATCGTGACCACCAACCTTGAGTTTCGCTTTCTGTACTATCTTGTGCAGAACCAAGCGCGCGTGTTCACCCGCGAGCAGTTGTTGGACGCGGTGTGGAGCAGCCGGTACGTCGAATTGCGCAGCGTGGACGCATGCGTTCGGCGTCTTCGCCGCAAGATCGAAATGGATCCACTGCATCCGGTGTACCTGAGGACCGTTCGGGGAGCAGGATACTCTTTTCTAGTGGGCCCCGCCCAAGCCTGACAGGGCCGACAATGCCCGATATTGCGTCAAAAAACAAGCCAACTCAAATAATCACTTATGTTGTGGTTGCTGCGCCCCGGCGGCGTTCGCTGCTGGCCCTTCCGGAAGCATCCGAAGTTCTTGCTCCATCCATTCCAGGTTGACGCTGTTTTGAAAGGCGGCGTTGAACTCCTGCACGGTTTGGTAGAAGACGAAGGTTGCGCCGGCCGGAACTGCGGCCCGCACCTTTTCCTTAGCGGCTTTTGGAGTGTCGGTCTCGAAGATATTTTGCTGCATGCGGAATTTCTTTGCCTTAATTTTTGGCAGCCAGTCAACCGGTTCGAGCGCCGATGCTTTCTTTAAGAACTCCGGTTTTACGTAGTCCGCCCTTTCGTCCTCCGGCACAAAAGGAGAGGTTGCCATCCAGGTTGGCCAATCGCCCCATGGGTCCAGCACATCCAGCACCTTAATGCGCTGATCGGCTGCGGAAGCGAGGATCGCGATGCTTGCTCCCGACCCTTGCCCGAACATGGCCACGCGATCCATGTCGAGATCACCGCGAGTGGCGAGGTAGTTCAGCACCATCTGCACGTCGTGCGCCGACGTCGCCAGGCTCTCCTGCAGTTCACTAAGAAACCACTCCTTCATCGGCCGGTCGTGATAGCGATGTCCGGTGAGCGCGGAAACGAAGCCCACAGCGGCAAAGCCGTCCTTGGTCAAAGCCTTTTGAAAAGTTTCATTCTTGAACGCGTCTGTGTCGGCGGGATAGCCGTAGAGATGCAAGATCACCGGAGGTTTTGTGACTCCCTTTGGTTTCATTACATAAAGATCAAGTGAATCACCCCATCGCCACTGTAACTGGATGAGTTCTAAGGTGTAGCCAAGGCGTTCATCGACAACGCCGACGAGCGGCGGCACCGGCTTCAGATGGCTGCTACTCAATGCCGGCAAAGTCCAATCCTCGGTTACGCCCTGAAATCGAGCGTCGGCTGGATCGGCTATCGGCGTCGATGCCCGGAATTGGGCGGAACTGGTCGGCGCCAAAGATAGTAGTGCGATCCCAACAGCAAGAGTTCTTATCATAATGAATGCAAACAGATTGGACACTATCTTTCCCACAAGTAGAATGCTCTAAGTAAAGTATTAGGCGAAACGCACAAATGCTGTTACAGGATCATTTGACGACATTGACCATTAAAACTCCGCTGAGGCAATCCGCTCTAAGTAGAGCGTCGAGCCGGGAATCAACAATCTGATTCCCGGCGTCGTTTGCTATACAACCGCTATCTCTCGCTAGTCTTTATTTTGCTGGACTGAACGGGCGCGCGCCCGTCCCGCGCACAGGTCGTGCGGGGATAGTGCACTTGGCGGTGGAGCTGGTGAACTTGAATGGCACCGTGTAGTAAGTATTAGGGGTAGTGGTCTCGCCGGTGGTACCGCCGTCAATGAGGATGCCGGCGCATGAACTCTCCACCACGGTGTTTGTGGTGACCTTATTGTTGTCGCCTGTGGTAAGTCCGCCACTGCCGCAGGACGCGTCCAAATGTACGGCGGATTCTGCGCTATTGAAGATTGTGTTGCTCGTGACCGTGTTCCCGTTGGTGCAGAGATCGATAGCATCGTAGGTTTTCGTGCCAAAGATTTTGTTGCCGGTAACGGAAACACCGTCACCGGATGCCACCCCGCCAGCAAGGTCGGTGTAGAGCACGATGGGAAGCTGGCTATTGCCGAGTACGTTGCTGCTAACCGTAATTCCGCCGTTTTCCGCCGTGTCGTAAAGCAAAATATCCGCTGAGGCAGCAACTGTCGGATCTCCATAAATATTGTCGACCACCGTATTATTGGAAATCTTTCCCGCGGCTCCAAAGCCAAGCTGGATGCCGTTCTGAGCCGCACCAGGATAGGGAACGACGCCGGATCCCTGAACATAACTCCCGGTGACGGTTAGCGTCGTGCCGGTGTCATTTCCCGTGATTCCGTTCTTATTGTAATTGTGAACTGAACTATTTTGGACGATTACGGTAGAGGTGAAACCCGCGGCAGTCTGTACAAATATTGATTCGCCACTCTGACAACCACCCAAACCGGAACCCAGTGTCTGGTTGCGCACGGCGACGCGATTTACTGTACCCGAAGCATTCTGGAACAGAATGCCCTGCAAGTTGGGATCGCAACTGGTGATCCCATTCCCTGCGCCGTCCACGGTGAGATTACTGATCAGTACCGGCCCGGCGGTGCCCTGCACCAAAATCTGGGCCGCGATGGGATTGCCCGTGTCCACACTGCTTGTGTTCGCGACCATGCCGGTTGTGGGAGGCGCGATTATGGCGGCATCCTGAGTCGCAGAGGTAACTCCTACCAGCGTAATCGACTTATTGATTAGAACCTGTTCTCGATAGGTGCCGGGGCAAACTGTCACGGTGTCACCGGCGGAACTAGCATTTACCGCCTGTTGAATGGTTGGTGCGACAATACCGCTGGCGCAACTGCCGACGCCGATCGTAGATGAAAAGGCTCGTCCACTTAGAGCGACAAGCACAACCATGGCCAGCTGAAAGAGAGTGAAACCGCGAGTGGCGTTCATTGATGTCCTCCGAATGAGCTCTTCGTTCTGTACGGAAAGGGCGGGCCGACGAAAATGGCCCGCCCCACCCACGCTGTTGTTGAAACTCATGCCCAGTTACGGCCTTGCGATGGGACCCAGGTTAGAGTTGTCCGCCGTAGCGTTCTGAATCAGCCGTGTCTGTTTATAGGTGGTTACGCCGATCACGGTCGGGATTATGTAGCCGCCCATATCGCCACCTTTTTCCGGAGAGTTAGCAACCGGACCCGCTCCAAGAAGGACCCCGTTGCCGTCCTTTTGTTGATAGTGCGAGCGCAACAGTTTGAGACCGAGATCCAAGGTTCCACCCTGGTTGGGAACTGTCAGTGCGGGCACATAATCTGGAACGGTAGAAACAACGTACTTATTCGATGCTGAGGCTAGCGCCGACGCGTTGGCCCCATTCGTTCCAGTGCTCACGAGGCGCAGGAGCGACCATGAGCGGTAGGTGCCGTTGCGGAGGTTGGGGAAGGAGAACCCGTTCTTCCAGATGAGGGCCTCATTGCAGGGGAATGCGCCAGCTCCACCGGCACATGTCGCAGGCAGGTTAGCAGCGCCTGGTATCGTGCCCGCGGTAGTGGGCTGTCCGGCATCGAGCGTAGAACCGTAAGTCTGGAAAATCGGATCGATTCCGTTCAGTGTGAGGTAACCGTAGTTGGCGCTGTTGGCAAGAGAGCCTACGTTCCCGTAACTGAAGAACGTGTACCCGATACCATCGTGTCCATAATTAGCGACGGAGCCGTACACCCCTGTCGGGGACGACGACTTGCCGATTTCTTCGCCAGTACCAATTGAACGATACCGGGCGCCGGCGCCCGCCAAGCAAGTTCCCGCATTCGCTTTGAGCGGGTTATTCGTGCCCACATTGAGTTCCTGGCTCAACCCAAGAACCGCGCCTGGATAAACGGTGGGGCGACGGAATACTGTCGCTTCCGTGGCGTTCATCGTGCCGGAAAGCGCTTCGCGCAGATGGATGGCAATTGCGCCAGCACCCAGACCCGAAAACGCGCTCGCATCACAGTTCGTGCCCGAGAATACCTGTTGCAGTTCGATCTCGGAAGCATTCTTCAAGGTGGCGAGTTGGCCGCCATTGCGCGAAACGACAAACACGATTGGAGCGGCGCCCACCGCGTAAGTGCTGAATGCTGGGATCACAGTGTTGTTAAAGGGATCGTGGCCGGTGATGTTGAACGCCAGAACGTTGGCTTGAGCCGTGCTAGCACCTTGGCCGCTCAAGATCGGATTACCAACCAGCCGGTTTTGATTTCCGCCCGAAATAAATACTGGACACTGACCGGCGGGGTTGTTTGAGTTGTATCCCAGGCCGTCAACCCCGTCGCTGGAGCCGCCACCCGCTACCGAGGCGCCAAGCGCTGAGTTCACACGGCAAGCGGCGAACGCGGCATCTTCCGGACGAATATCCGTCGCTGCCGCGGTAATCAAAGTTCCGTTCTGGACGATAGTCTCGATAGCGAGCGGCATCGCACTGTCTGTGAACGAGCTGCTGCCAAACAGCGTCGCGGAGATCTGGTTCGAGCCGGTAGTCGTGAGATCGGCATTGGCACCATTGATGTTGCAGTGGGGTTGAGCAAAGTAGCAGCGGACTCCGACGACGGAGTCAACCTTGAGGTACGCCCATACGTTAGTAGTAACGTTGGCGCCCGCACCGTCACAGGTACCAGTGGTGTTGTTATCCCACACGACCCAGAGAGTACCGGGGTCGTTGTTGGTCCCTGCGGCCGGACGAGTGTCACTCAAGTTGACTTTGTTGGAGCCGCTTGTCCAGTGGCAAGTAATACCACCGCCACTAACGATGCTTACCTGGTTGTTGAAGGCGCCCAAGGCCATCGTCTGCCACATGGCCGACGATCCCGCAGCAACTACCTTCAACGTGATAGTTGGAGCGGCGTATGCCTGAGGCACAACGCCCACGATCGCGGTCAACACGAGAACCGCGAAGATTGATTTCATACGCGACATAAGTTGAATTCCTTTCGTCTTGGTTTCGCACATTACTTTTGGAACACGTGAGACATTGCGCCACACGCAGGAATAAACTTTTCACTAACTGGCTGACATTGTTCCGCAAGCGCTTGCTTGACCGCGGGAGCTGCGAACCTTGCATACACAACTCGCCGCATCGAACTTGGCTTTCAGAGCGCAGTGTAGCGGTTCAGCCGCCATGTGGTGTTAACAGTCTGTGATAAGTTCGTGAACATTGGATAAACAAATGCCGCTCGGAAACAGGTTAGTTTGCGACGCCCATGCCGGCCGCAATCCTAAGCGATCAGTAACAAATCACCTTTCGCTTCCGCGCTTCGCTTTTCGGGTCTTTCTCGACCTGGGGATGACGAGGATGACCACGTTCCTGCCTCCTTGATGCACACCCGGAGACAGGGAGGAAAACGGGAGGAGTATACCGTTCGCCTCGAACGATGAATGTTAAAACTCAGCGATAAGATTGTTAAGGAATGATGAATATAACTACCCCTGGTGAAGAGACAATCAGGCGAAAGGGTCCTGAGGCCCCAGATTTCACACGATTTTAATTTTTGAGTCACTAACCCGTCGTATAGAATCCGCGCTTGCCTTCAAACCCTGCAAAAGCGCGTTCCTCAGGAGTAACGAGTGTGAGAAGTTCGGTGCCTTTCGGATTTGTGCGCGTCATCGGTGTCCTCACGCTCTTGCTCGCCGGGTTGTCGTTTAGTGTCGCTCTGGCACAGACAAAGACTGAGCTGGGCTCCATTAGCGGAACCGTGACCGACCAAACCCAAGCTGTGGTAGCGGACGCCAAAGCTGTGCTAACTAATACTGCCGGGGAGAAGGTCGAAGCGACAGTCAATGACAAGGGCGTGTATTCGTTCACCGGGCTTAAACCGGGGACTTACAACCTGACGATCACAGCTCCCAATTTCGCTCCGACTAACTTTGACAAGGTCACTCTGACTGCGGGCCTTGAGTTATCGCTGGATGCCTCGATGGTGCCTGCCAGCGCCAAAACTGAGCAAGTGGAAGTGAAATCCGGTGGCGTAGAAGCGGTAGAGACTGAAAACGCCACCGTTTCCGGCACGATCACGGCAGCGGAAGTAGTGGAGACTCCGCTCAACGGCCGTAATTTCTCGAAGCTAATCGCACTTGCGCCCGGCGTGGGCGATGCGACCGGACAAGACGAGCCTAAGGTAGGTGTAGTCGGCAGCGTGAAATATACCGTGAATGGCGGCCGCGTCGAGTACAACACTTTCGAGGTTGACGGCAGCGACGTCCTTAACACGGGACTGAATGGCTCATCTACCACGCTCATGGTTTACCCCAGCCTGGATGCTATCCAGGAAGTGAAGGTACTGACCTCGAACTACGGCGCACAGTACGGTCGGACGGCATCCGGGACCGTGCAGGTGACCACTAAGTCCGGCACTCCCACGTTCCACGGAAATATCTACGACTTCGTTCGCAATGAAGCATTCAACTCGCGCAACTTCTTTGATTTTGTGGGTACAACCCCACCCGCTCCCGGACAGACAGTTGGACAAACAATCGGAGGCAAGGCTCCCCTCTACCGGAGGCAGGATTACGGTGGTACGATCGGCGGTCCGCTCTACATTCCTGGCATTTTCAACACCAAGAAAGACAAGACCTTTTTCTTCTTCTCTGAAGAATTCCGCCTGGAGAAAACTCCCACCGACTATAACCAGGCGGTGCCGGGATTGAAAGAGCGTGGTCTGCTCCTGACGTCGCAAGGGGTGCAGAAGAACCTGAAGGTCAGTCCTAACACGGGGGCCGTTTACCAGGACTTCGATTTCAGCGATGTGTGCGCGCCCGGCGGCGCCGCCTTTGTCCGTGCGCAATACCCAGACTGCCCGTCTGTGGCGCCGGGAGCGGCTGGAACTCTCAACCCCGCGGTACACCTGGAGGTTCCAGCAATCAGTGGCGTGTCCTCCCAGGGCGTGGATAAGAGCGCAATGGCGATCTTGAATTCGAATCTGATACCGCTCCCTAATGCCCCTTTTGGGTGCAACTTCAGCCTGCCGAATCTCAACGCCGACCTCACGAACCTTGACCCGCAAGACCCGAACCATTGCTACAACACCTCCGTGTCCCCTTCCACTTATTGGCGGGAGGAGTTGTTTCGCATCGATCAGATATTCACCAGTAAGACGAAGGTGTCGTTTCGCTACGTCCACGACGCCTGGGATACGTCAGTGCTGACGCCGGAGTGGGGCATTGTGCGCAACACCTTCCCCACTGTGCAGAACCGGTTTTTTGGCCCCGGTATAAGCCTGGTGGCCAGAGTGACGAACACGATCTCGTCGACGCTGCTGAACGATGCCGTCGTCAGCTACGTCAATTCGGGCATTACTTTAGCGGACCAGAATGGGCCCGGTGGCGCCCGGTTCCAGCGCGATCCCACGCTTGACCAACCGCTGGTCACAGACCCGTCGACTCCGGGACAGTGCAATCCCGTAATCAGCACTGACCCCGCAACAAATATTCCGGAATGCGGCATCGGTCACATTTTCAATAACGGTTTTGGCGGCAAGATGCCGGGGATCCAGTTTCTAGGCACGAATGCCGCTTACGGCGGTCGGGGCTTTGCTGTCGACCCCTCTTATATGCCCTGGGGCCACAGCGACCCCACTTATGCTGTGCGCGACGATGTCGGGAAAGCCATCGGCAAACACACACTGCAATTTGGGGCACAATACGTGTACTCGCAGCGAAATCAGACTAACAATGCGATCGGTGCGGCCTCCGGCGACTTACAAGGTCTGCTGACCTTCGACAATCTAGCGCACAGCACGGGAAATGCTTTTGCCGATTTCATGATTCAGACAGTTAGTAATGTTCGTCCCAATCAGCCGTCCGGATTCATTCAGAGCTTTACCCAGGATTCGGCTCAGCGCCGTTACTATCAGCATTACCAGATTGCCGAGCCATATTTCCAGGACGATTGGAAGGTTACTCCCCGGCTTACCTTGAACCTGGGATTGAGAATCAGTCTGTTTGGAACTTACAGAGAAACAAACCGGAACGCGTGGAACTGGGAGGCGGCAAGATTCAATCCGAAAGTATTTACGGTTGATCCCGGTTATGGTGAGCTTCTATATAACGGAAGTCCGGTACCAACCGACCAACTGGTCGCAGGCGATCCCTCAGGTTATGTGAGTGCCTTGGGCCTGGTGCAGTGCGGCGTGAAAGGCACGCCCGCAGGCTGCATGAAGGGGCACCTGTTCAATCCGGCGCCGCGAGTGGGTTTTGCCTGGGATCCGTGGGGCGACGGCAAGACCTCGATCCGTGGCGGTTATGGAATCTTCTTTGAGCATGGTACTGGCAACGAGGCGAATACCGGTTCCCTCGAGGCGAGCGCCCCTCTGGTGCTGAGCATGACGCAACCACTTCCTCTTAGCTATCCCTGCATCGGCAGTATCGGGTACGGGCCCGCATTTAATTCGGTCAACCCTTGCCAGAGCCCGTCGGCGACTTTGAGCTCAGTTCAGCCCGCAGCCGGCGACGCCTTCCCTCTTGACGTCACGTCAATTCCGACTAAAGCGGTTTGGCCTTATGCTCAGCAATGGAGTTTTGGGATTCAACGAGAACTCCCTAGCGCATTTGTGATCAACCTTGCATATGTGGGCAGCAAGGGAACACATTTGACGATCGAGCGTCAGCTCAACCAGTTGCGGCCGTTATCCGCGAGCCAAAATCCCTTCGGCCCGAACGAGCCGCTGACCATCGCGGACTGCACGATTCCCTCTCCGGGGTCGGGACTTAACCCGGGAGACGGCAGTACCCCGTTCCTGCTTACAAATGGAACACTGGTGACGTCGCAAAATCCCGCCTACAAGTATCTGCAAGCGGCTTGCACGAATCCGAACATTCCGAATATCAACTCTCTCCCCGGGCGACCCTACCCCGGGCTGGGAAGAGTTCTGTCATTGCAGAATGTTGCCAATTCGAGTTATCACGCCCTTCAGGCCACGCTGCGCCACACCAGCGGAGCGCTCACGACCGGAGTTTCGTACTCTTATAGCCACTCGCTGGACAATTCATCGGACCGAAGCGATCCGATCCTGCCGGATTCTTACGACCTGCGTCAGAACCGCGCGAGTTCAAGTTTTGACCAACGTCATTTGCTCAACATCAGCTACGTGTATCGGCTGCCGTTTAAGGATTTCCCTCGTCTCTTCAGCGACTGGGCTCACGATCGCGAAGAGCAGGACGCGACCACGCCCACGGGAAATTGTTGTTCAGCGCTCGCGAATCGAATTTTCGATGGCTGGGAGCTTTCAGGAGTTACGACCTTTCAGTCGGGCACACCGTTCACGGTGATCAACAGTGCCGGCAACACCGGCATTTCCGTGACCGACAACGCCGGGGTTTCCAGCGGTCTCGGCATCGCGGCTTCGTACCCGGATGTTGCGCGCGGACTCCCGTTGCCCTCGCCGGGCGGCAATTCTCGGAGCTTTGGCCCACTCCTCGATAATCCCTCGCAGTTTGTTGCCCCGCGAGGACTTACATTCGGAACCGCTGGGCGGAACTTCCTGAATAACCCGAGGCGACTGAACTTCGACCTGTCCCTGCTGAAGCATTTCAAGATACGGGAGTCCGGCGATCTTGAGTTCCGTGCCGAGGCCTTCAATGTTTTTAATCACACCGAGTTCCGGGTTTACGATCCCGATAACCCGGGCAGCAGTGGAAATAACATCGTCAGTTGTTACGCCGGCCCCGTGTATTCCGCGGGGTTCAAGGGTAACGGAGCCGATTGCGTCACGGGAGCTTCCTTTTTGCACCCGCTGAATGCGCATCGGCCGCGCACGATTCAGTTCGGTCTGAAGCTAGCTTTCTAGGACGAGTACCATCATGCAGAAATTGACCCGAAATCCGGTGCCCCGTCGGACGAATCACCAATCACTCCCGCCCGAATGTGGCAGGAGGTACGTGAAGAGTCTGTGGGTTTTGTTGCTCGCCAGCGCGATGATGCTCTCGGCGTGCGGAGGAGGCGCTTCTTCCGGTGGGTCGCCACCCCCCGCAGTGCTTTCAGGCAACTGGCAGTTTGCGATGGCAGAGCAGATCAACCCCGATCCGACCCAGCCTTCGTTCACAGGCGGCGTGCAGGGCGGCTTCCTGGTGCAGAACAAAGGGTCGGTGACGGGGACCGTAGTCTACTCGGTTACGTTGCAGCCGCCGGCGGGAAGCGGCGGAACCCCGGCAGTGTGCAACAGTCGATCGGCCTCAATCAGCGGAACGATCACCGGCCAGAGCGTAACTCTGACGGGGGTAGCGGGAGCACAGACCTTTACGTTTACCGGAACGCTGAGTCTCGATGGCTCGACCATGTCCGGCTCGTATAGTTCGACCGACGGTGCAGGTTGCGGGATCGCGACGACTCAAACCACATGGAGCGCAATCTTGGTGCCCCCGCTCCAGGGAACAATCGCCGGCAGCTTTCACAGCACGGGCGGTGCCTCGGGCCTGACTAATCAAGATTTTCAGGTGACGGGGTTCCTTTCCCAGGGGCAAAATATCGGGGCCAGCAGCGTGGCTGTCACTGGCACACTGAACTTTGCGAACTATCCCTGTCTCACTACTACTTCGCTAAAGGGCCAAATCAGTGGTAATACCGTAGTTCTCCAACTCCTCGGGACCGGCGGATCGAATCTGGGTCAGATTGGTGCATCGGCCAGTCTTCCAGAAAACAGCCTCGTTACGTTCGACTCCACCGCGAACGGGTACGTCCTGCACTCTCTGGTTGGAACAGCATACGCAGTGACGACGCAGGCCTGCCCGGGCAGCAATCCCCCAGGCGACGAGGGATATGTCTGCCTGGCGTTGGGCACTACGGGTGCTTGCCAGGAGCCGATCACGCTCTCTCCGGCCGTCCTTACGTTTCCCGCCCAAAACGTGGGTACCTCGACTGCGCAAACGATCACCCTCGCGTACAACGATCCATCGGGCGTTGCTTTGTCCGGTGTGGCATTGTCGTTTACGAACAACCCAAGCGGTGGTGCTACTAATTTCACGGTGACGGGCGACACCTGCGACATTCCTCCCAATAGCATCGGATCGACTTTCTCTCTCCTTCCAGGACAGTTTTGCACGCTCACGGTTACCTTTACGCCTCAGGAGGCGTCTGCACTGAGCGCAACGCTAACTGTTCATAGTCCCGCGAGCGCGGACAACGATACGGCCTTTGCGGTGCCCATCACCGGCATCGGCGTTAGTGCCGTGGTGGCCTCGCCTCCCGAACCCGGCTCAAGCCATCGCACCTTCCAGGAACGTGGAGCGTCATGCGGAGATTAACTAAGAATCCAGTAGTACGTAGCACGGACCGTGAGTCGCTTTCGCCCGTGCTCTGCCGTCCTCATTATTTCCGGTGCTTGTGGATTTTGTTGCTGTTCGCCACGATGACGCTGTCGGCGTGTGGGGGCGGCTCTTCCAGCGCCCCGCAACAAAATGCTTCGCTTTCGGGCAACTGGCAGTTCTCTCTTGCGAGTCCGGGGGACGGTTCATTCACCGGGGGTCTTCAGGGCGGATTTCTGCTGCAGAAAAATGGCTCGGTGACGGGTCAGGCGGTCTATGCAGTCTCGGCACCGAATATCCAACCGCCGCTCGTGAATCCGTGCAACAGCGGAACCGCTGCGATTACCGGGACCCTCAGCGGCCAGACCGTAACCCTCACCGCAGTAGCCGGCTCACAGATTTTTACTTTGACTGGAACGCTGCGTTCCGATGGCTCGGCCATCGACAATGGCACTTATACATCCACTGCAGGAACGGCTTCTGATGGCAGTACACCTTGCGGGGCCGCTGAAACTGGAGTGTCCTGGACCGCAAAGTCTGTGCCGCCGGTCACGGGAACAATCACCGGGACTTTCCACAGTATCAGCAGCAGCGCGTCCTTCGACGGTACCACCTTAAACAATCGGGATTTCCCGCTAACGGGATTGCTCACCCAGGGAGAGAATATCGGGGCCAGCAACGCCACGATCACCGGTTCTTTGAGCTTTATCGACCCGACGACCCTTCTTAGCAATTACCCGTGTATTCCCTCTGGTTCGGTTTCCGTCAATGGCCAAATCAGCGGCAATACGGTCATTCTTCAACTCATCGGTACGGACGGATCGAATGCCGGTCAGATTGGCGTGCCAGCCAGCGAAGTCAACTTAGGCGGTAATGGCGCGTATCCCGTCACTTTCGACTCCACGACCAACGGGTCCGTCCTGCACTCGGTTGGAACAGGATACGTAGTGAATACGAAGGCCTGCCTTAATAGCAACAATGGTAACTTCGAAGACGTCGGGTACATCTGTCTGGCGGTGGGCAGCTCAAGCCCTTGCCAGCAGCCGATCACGCTGTCTCCGGCGCTCCTGACTTTTCCTTTGCAAACGTTGGGCTCGACTGCGACGTCGCAGCCGATCACGCTCACAAACATCTCGGGCCATCAACTGGACGGTTTGACGTTAAATCCGCAGCCTGGAAACCCGACCGATTTCAACGGCCAACTGAATTTCATGTTTACAGACAATTGTGGCCC
>Ga0209647_1000147_pt1 | contig 62261 bp, 56 predicted proteins | sample GraSoi_2013_60cm_FD_185827 | JGI IMG/M metagenome (GOLD analysis project Ga0209647, IMG submission 185827) | Grasslands soil microbial communities from the Angelo Coastal Reserve, California, USA - Sample 9_17_2013_60cm (SPAdes) (version 2) | ecosystem: Environmental > Terrestrial > Soil >...
CCACTCAATCGTCGTTCTCGCTGCCGAGCCTGGACGGCCCGTCCCATGAGCTCGGCCGGCTTCGCGGTCGGGTCGTCCTCGTCCATTTCTTCGCCACCTGGTGCGAGCCTTGCCGGGAGGAAATGGCGAGCTTGCGCGAAGTGCAGTCGCGGCTCGAGGGCCGGGCCTTTGCCATCGTGCCGATCAGCGTGGCGGAGGCCGACGGAGCGGTACGCCGGTTCTTCGCGGGCGAATCATTGCCGTTTGCAATCTTGCTCGACCGGGACCGCGCGGTTGCAAGGGCGTGGAATATTCACATGCTGCCTTCCACCGTCGTGCTCGACGGCGCGCTGAAACCGCGCTTCATCGCCGAAGGCGACGTCGACTGGGCGCGGCCGGACGTGACGAAGATCCTCACGGATCTGCTCATGGAGGTGCCCGGCTGAACGATGCTGATGTCGATTCATTTGCAAGTATCTCGAAGAGAGGGAGACGAGGCATGTTGAGACGAGAATTCTTGTGCGGCGGCGCGGGTTTGGCAGCGGCTGCGGCACTGCCGCGCGGCGCGCGGGCCGAACTCCCCTTCACCCCCCGCGCTGATGCGTGGCGCAAGTTCGAGGTCACCACGCGCGTCGAGATCGTCAAGCCGGCCACCAAGGCGCAAGCCTGGTTGCCATTGCCGGCAGTCGCCGAGCCGGGCTGGACGCAGCCGCTGGGCAATGAATGGACGACCAACGCGAAGTCGGCGGCGCTCATCCGCGACTCGAAATACGGGGCGCAGATGCTGCACGTCGAGTGGGCCGACAGCGTGCGCGCGCCCGTCGCGGAAGTGGTGAGTCGCATCGCTACGCGCGACCGCTCGGTCGATCTCGCCAGCCGCGGCGCCGCAGCGCCGCTCTCGGACGACCAGCGGAAACTCTATACCGCCTCGACGGAGCTGATGCCGACCGACGGAATCGTGAAAGCGACCGCCGACAAGATCGTGGGCTGGGCGTTCAGCGACGTCGAGAAGGCGCGCCGCATCTATGAGTGGATCGTCGATAATACCTTCCGCGATCCGAAGACGCGCGGCTGCGGCATCGGCGACATCGCCTCGATGCTGAAAACGGGCGACCTCGGCGGCAAGTGCGCGGACTTGAATGCGCTTTATGTCGGGCTGGCGCGCGCGGTCGGGCTGCCAGCACGCGACGTCTACGGCATTCGCATTGCGCCCTCGCGGTTCGGCTACAAGAGCCTCGGGACAAGCAGCGAGATCGTCAGCAAGGCCCAGCACTGTCGCGCCGAGGTCTTTCTGAACGGATTCGGCTGGACGCCCGTCGATCCCGCGGATGTGCGCAAGGTCGTGCTCGAAGAGCCGCCGGGCCAACTGGCGGTCGACGATCCCAAGGTGAAAGCGGCGCGCAAGACGCTGTTCGGCGCCTGGGAGATGAATTGGCTCGCCTACAACTTCGCCCATGACGTCGAGCTGCCCGGGTCCTCCGGACCCACGATCGGTTTTCTCATGTATCCGCAAGCGGAGGTGGACGGCGAACGGCTCGATTCGCTCGACCCGGATACGTTCAGGTACGTGATTAAGGCCAGGGAGATCACCGCGTAGACCGAGGAGCGTGGGATGGGATCGCGCGAAGCGAAGCCCATCCTGCGCACTACCTGCTACGACATGACCGCGCTTGTCGCGGGCATGCCTGTTCTTTGGTTCAAGAGATTTTAGACGCCGATGGCCGGGACAAGCCCGGCCATGACGCCCTGTGGTGGTTCGAGGGGACCGCGTTTCAGCGGTAGACCGCCGGCCTGCCGTAAGCCGGCGCCGGGTAGAACATCGACTGGAACATGGAGCCGCTGCGCGCGACGGGCGCCGCGGCCGCGGGCGGTGCGGACTTGCGCTGGTGCGAGGCGATGAGCTCCTGATCGCGTTTGCGCTCGGGCGCCTGCTCGACGCCGCCACGGCCGCTCTTGATCGCCGCCAGCGTGCGGCCATCGAGATTGTAGATATCACGCCGCGTTTGCAGTTTGCCGTGATCGTCGACGAAGGCGGTCTGATAAGTCAGGTGCACCCAGATCGGCGTCGGCTGCAGCTGAATGTCCTGCTCGCCGTTGCCGAACATCCGCGTGATCCGCGCTGCCGTCCAGTGCTCCTGCGGGCGGGCGATGTTGAGGAGGACCTCGGCATATTTCGCTGGATCCTGCACGCGCATGCAGCCATGACTGTAGGCGCGCACCTCGTGGGCGAAATAATACTTGTCCGGCGTGTCGTGCTGATAGACCAGGAACCGGTTGGGGAAATTGAACCGGATCCGTCCCAACGCGTTGCTCGGACCCGGCGGCTGCCAAATCGACACACCGCCGCCGCTGTAGCTTACGCGCAGCCCCATGCGGGAAAGCACGGTGGGATCCTGCGCCAACGCCGGCAGATATTCGTTGTGCACGATCGACGGCGGCACGTGCCAGGTCGGATTGACAGTGATGAATTTCATCGTTTCGCTCAGGAGCGGCGTCGGCATGCTGGGCTTGCCGATGACGATGCGGGTGGTCCACACCTGCGCGCCATCATGCATCACCTTGAGCGTGAAGTCCGGCTGATTGACGATCACATGGGCTGAGCCTAGGTCGCGCGGGTACCAGCGCCAGCGCTCCATGTTGGCGATGATCGTTTCGACCTGCCGGGAGGTATCGGCTTTCTTGCCGCCCGACGCGCCGCGCAGCTCGGCGAGCATTGCCTTGAGCTTCTGGTAACCTTCGTTCTGCGGACTGAAGGTGTCGAGCGCTTTGCCGGCGTCCGTGGTCGCGGCCAGCATGCTCAGGACATCTGCAGGTTCCGGAGCGGCCTGCGGCAGCTCGATGTTGCGGCTGACGCGGGTATAGAGGAAACGCCCCGCCTGCACGTGCCGGGCATAGGTGAGCACCGCCTGCGTGAGCTTGAGATCGGCTTCCGCCAGCGTGTCGCCTGTGAGACCGGCAAAGTTCGGCGTCTTATAGTCGCTCGCCTCGAGCCCATCCGAGTCGGCGTTCTTCAAACGCGCGATCGCGGAGGTGGCGCGCGCGTTCTCGAGGCCCTTGTCGAGCCACAACGGCAGATAGTTGCGGCTCTGGTAGAACGCCTCGGCGGCAGCGCGCTCTTTCTTGTTGCCGAAGATCCGGTCCGACGGCGCGGCGAAGAGGTCGCGAATCTTCTCCGCGATCGGTCGGTCGGCGGGATCGAGCAAGGCCATCGGGTCAACCACCACCGCCTGCTCGGCTGTAACCGTCGACTCCGGCGCGGCCGCCGGTTCAGTGGTGGTGGTGGTGACGACCGGTTCCGTGATTGTCACGGATTCGGCGGTGGCCGCTGGAGCAGGAGAAGAAGCTTCGGTTGAGGTCTGCTCGGCAGGCGATTCCGCGCCGGGCGCCGTTTTGCTCTTCTCCAGCGCGAGGCCGCCGAGCGGAATGGCGGCGAGGATCGCGGCCAGAGCCGTGCCGGCCAGCATGTGGTGGTAGCGAAGGCGAGTCATGAGAGGTTCTCCCCTGAATGAGGTTCTGGCCCGGTGCGGGCGCGATTGAGGGCGAATTGGAAGCGGGAAAACGCGCACTGCCGCCGCGCAACGGCGCAAGCCGCCGGCGAGGCACAATCGCAGTCAGATCCCGCTGTGGATGTGCATGGCGCCCCCCTTTTCCCATCGACCGCCACCTCGGCGCGTCGCCGGAGGTAGCTCCCGACTATTGGTCGCGCCGGGGGGTCGGTAGGTTCAAACGAGCAGGGGAAGGATTGGGAAGGCCGGCGGCGGCCGGAATGGTTAACAATTTCCACCTGCCTTCCGAGGCTGCCGATCCGGAAGGCACCTATGGGGCGTAGGTATCGGAGGATTGCGGGGCGGAACGCCCCGTTGATGTCCGGGGATACCGGCCCGACGGCGCCGACTGCGGCAGCTATTGCGGTCACGCTCGGGCAGGGCCCGTCGGCTTGTCAGACGGCGCTTCGCTATTCGCGCCACCTCCTTGCCTTGCGAGCGCGAGCGATCTTGTGGAAAGCTGTGCAACCCAAGCAACGGAGGGCTTGCCGATGGAAATCGTTCCGCTGCGTCCCGGCTTTGCCGCCGAACTGCGCGGGGTGACGCTTGCCGACCCCGCAGCCGATGAGGGCGCGTACGACGAGGTGCGCGCGGTATTCGAACAGCACTCGGTCATCGTCTTTCGCGACCAGGAGGTGACGGACGAGGGCCAGCTCGCTTTCTCGCGGCGGTTCGGGCCGCTCGAGATCACCAAGGTCGGTTCGCTCGGCGCTGGCACCAACCTCGTGATCCTCAGCACCATCGACGAGAACGGCAACGTCGTGCCGGCCGACCACCGGCTGGCGCTGCGCAACAAGGCCAACCAGCTCTGGCATACCGACAGCACGTTTAAGCGCGTGCCGGCGCTCGCCTCGGTGCTCTCCGCGCGCGTCATCCCGGCGCGCGGCGGCGAGACCGAATACGTCTCGACCCGCCTCGCCTTCGAGCGGCTCGATCCGGCGCTACGCGAGCGGCTCGAGAATTCCTTCGCCTGGCACGATTACGCCCATTCGCGGGGCAAGATCGCGCCCGACCTCGCCAGCGCGGAAGAGCGCGCGGCGCTGCCGCCGCAGTGCTGGCGCATGGTGTGGAGGAATCCCGTGAACGGAAGCGGCGCGCTCTATCTTGCCTCGCACGCCTATGCGATCGAGGGCATGGAACAAATGGCGGCGGAAAAGCTTCTCGCCGAGCTGATGGATGCCGCGACCGCGCCGGGCTTGAGCTACGCGCACAGTTGGCGCAAGGGCGACGTCGTAATGTGGGACAACCGCGCGACCATGCATCGCGGCCGGCCGTGGCCCGCGCATGAGGCGCGCTTGATGGTGCGCACGACGATCTCGGCGACCGCGGCCGATGGGCTCGAGAGCGTCCGCCCGCCGTCGCGGCAGGCGGCGGAATAGGCGCGTGTCGTCGGACCGTAGCGGAATGTTGGTCGCCGTACGGGAAGCGGCGGCCAAACGTGACGCGATCAGCTGGTCTGGCCGCCTGCTCCACATTCATATCGCTGCACGAGCATCGCTTCCGATGCAGGAGCTCGACCAAGCGATGCTTGTCGCCGGCCGCGGCATCGACGGCGATCGATATTTCAGCGGCACCGGCACCTATTCGATAAAACCCGACGCGCGCGAAGTCACCCTTATCGAGATGGAGGTGCTTGAGGCGATTGCCCGCGGTGATCCTCCAGCCCCGGGCGAGAAGGTGGAACTTATGCCCGCGGATCATCGCCGCAACCTCACGACGCTTGGCGTGCCGCTGAGCCACCTCGTGGGCAAGCGCTTCAAGGTCGGCGCGGCGGTGCTCACGGGCGGACGGCTGAATTTTCCTTGCAAGTATCTCGAGAAGCTCTTGCGGCGGCCGGTCTACACCGCACTGCTCAACCGCTCCGGCCTCAATTGCCGGATCGAGATCGGCGGTATCATTCGCAAGGGCGATCCGATCATGCCGCTCGAGGACTGAAAGGCGCGGTGCAACTACCGCAATCTGGTCGGGATTGATTCGGCCTTATTAGTGCGAGGCAACAACCCGGGTGTCGCTTCGCTCCATCTTGGCCAAGCTGTGCGCCGCCTCACGCCGGGATGTAGATCCACGACAGGACAAGAAATGTTGCGAGAATTGAGTACAGCAAGACGGCCGCGCTGTCTGAGGTCCAGGTCATGACGCATCTCCCTTCGTCCCAAAGCTGTACGAGGGATATCTCAGGCAGCGGCATGGCGTCTGTGATCCGCATCACTGTTCTGCGTTTTTTTCGGCCCTAGCCTGAGACCTGACGGAAACTGAATTTTCCGCTGTCCATACAGGGATTTGTGCGCTACACCCGCTTCTCGCGCGGCAAGCGTTCGTCGTGAATTGAGCGGGAGAAATACTCATGAAAACGCTCCACGTTATTGCGTTCGCATTCGTTTGCGCCGCAATCTCGGTTGCAAACCTTCCCATCTCTCAAGCTTCGAGCGACGACGAAGACAAAACGATTGCAGACAGCCTCGCCGCCATGCTGCGGGCGGGCCGTACGGTGGTCTCGCGCAATCAAGACCGAATCAACAACCCGGCGATCGGGGACAAGGGTCTCGACGGCAAGACTGTGCTCGAGCAGGCGCTGAAAATTTATGAAGAGAATACCAAATCTGATCCGCTGCAGATCGATCCTTCGTCACGCCACGGCCGCCTGTTGCGCGCCCAGATGGACGCCATTGCCGAGGTCATGGATTCGAATCAGAAGACGATCAATCAGCCCGGCGTCGGCTTCAAAGCATTTATCCCGGCCACCTTCGGTCGCTTGGTCAACGAAGGTTTTGCCAAACGCGTGGGAAGCGAGGCCGAAATGAAGGTCACCGCGCCACTCGACCTCGTGCGCAACCGCAAGGCTCGGCCCGATGAGTGGGAGACCGAAGTGATCCGCGACAAGCTTTTGCCGGCGAGCTGGCCGAAAGGGCAGCTGTTCGCCACGGTCGCAACCAGCCGCGGGCGCCCCGCCTTCCGCGTCGCGGTGCCTGAGTATTACGCTGCGTCTTGCCTCTCCTGCCATGGCGCCCCGAAGGGGCAGATCGACGTCACCGGGTATCCCAAGGAAGGCGCCAACGAGGGCGACCTGGGCGGCGTCATCAGCATCACGCTCTATCGCTGAGTGCGAGGTGGACCGCCGGACCTCGCACCAAACGCGGCTATGCTCGCAAATCTCAGCATAAAGGTCCGGCTGCTGCTGCTGTCGAGCGCGCTGATCATCGTGATCACGGCGTCAACGCTCTATCTCACGCGCAAGCTCGCTGACAATTCGGACGCCGTCACCCGCAACGCCGAGCTCGCCAAGCTCATCGATGTTGCACAGGACGTGCGCAACACGTTCGGCGAGTACCGCTACTGGATCACCGACCTTGCCGTCAGCCTCCTGCGCCAATCCGAGATCAACGCCAAAGCCACGCATGACCGGCTGATCAAGCAGCTCAATGTTCTCGCAAGCCGTAGGCCCGAGACGGCGGCGGCGCTGAAGGAGGAGATTGCCAAGTTCGACGAATCGGCCAACCGCGCGGTCGAGCAATATACCGACGACCAACGCGTCATGGGCAATACGTCGTTCGCCGAAGCGCGCCTGCATAGCGTGGCCATCAACGACCGCCTCGCGGCCCTGGTCGACGATTTGAACGGCGAGGTTGTCCGGGCACGCGATCAGGTCGTCGCGGATGTCGCACGGACCACGGAAGTGGCCTACGTCATCGTGGCAATCGTGATTGTGCTCGGGATGGGCCTCACCTGGATCGTGCTCCGCTCCATCCTGGTCCCGCTCAATGCGGTGGTCGCGGCGATCGATGGTGTCACCGCCGGCCGACTGAATACTCCGATTCCGAAGGTGAGGGGCGGCGAGATCGGCGCGATGGCGAGAACGCTCGAGCTGTTCCGCGAGAGCATCGTCGAGCGTGAACGGCTCGCCGCCGAGACCGAGCGTCAGCGGCGCATGATTGCAACCGCCATCGAGACCATCTCCGAAGGCTTCGTGCTTTACGACCCGCAAGACCGGCTCGTGCTGTGTAACAGCAAGTTCCGCGAGCTCTATCCAAAGATCGACGACCTGATGGTGCCTGGCACGCCGTTTCCGACCATCCTTCGCGCCATTGTCGACCGCGGGATGGTCGATCTGGAGGGGCGCACGCCGGAGGAATGGATCGCCGAGCGGCTCGCCCATCACGCCAACCCAGAAGGCTCGCCCGAATACCGATACAATCAGATTTGGGCCCGCATAAGCGAGCGCCGCACCCCGGACGGCAGCACCGTCGGCGTCTTCACCGACATTACCGAGCTCAAGCAACGCCAAGCCGAGCTCGAGCAGACGATGGAACAGGCCGATTCCGCTAACCGCGCCAAGTCGGTGTTCCTCGCCAACATGAGTCACGAGTTGCGCACGCCGCTCAACGCCATCATTGGCTACAGCGAAATGCTCCAGGAGCAGGCCCAGGAGCAGGGGATGACGGATTTCGCCCCGGACCTCAACAAGATCCAGGATGCGGGCCGGCATCTTTTGAGTCTCATCAGCGATATTCTCGATCTCTCCAAGATCGAGGCCGGAAAGCTCGAACTCTATTTGGAGGATGTCCCTCTGCCGGCGCTCATTGAGGAGGTGCGGGCCATCGTCGGCCCGCTTGCCGCAAAGAATTCGAATCGCCTGCACATCGACTGTCCACCGGACATCGGCGCTCTTCACACCGACCGCACCAAGCTCAAGCAGTGCCTGCTCAATCTGTTGAGCAATGCGACAAAATTCACGTCCAACGGCGACATCTCGCTCGCGCCGAAGCGGCAGGGGGCGGCGATGTCGTTCATCATTCGCGACACAGGGCTTGGGATGACGCCCGAACAGCTGTCCAAGCTCTTCCAGAACTTCGTGCAAGCCGATGCGTCCACCACCAAACGATACGGCGGCACCGGGCTCGGACTCGCGATCACCAAGCGTTTTTGCCAGGCTCTCGGCGGCGACGTCTCGGTTGAGAGCGAGCCAGGCAAAGGCTCGACATTCACCATCATGCTGCCGGACCGGCAATCCAAGGCGGAGCCCGCGGAAATCGCAAATCCGCCGAGCGTCATCCCCGAGCCCGGCGATGCTCCATTGGTGTTGATCGTCGACGACGATGCATCCGCCAGAAGACTTCTGGCGGCAGTCCTGCGCAAGGAGGGCCTTCGAGTCGCCGAAGCGGAAGCGGGCGAGACTGCAATCACGCTCGCTCGGCGGATCAGGCCGGACTTGATCACGCTCGACATCATGATGCCGAAGATGGACGGCTGGTCGGTTCTCACCACGCTCAAGTCCGATCCCGACCTGGCCGCCATTCCGGTGATCGTGGTGACGGTCACGACCGACCGCGGCGTGGCGCTTTCGCTCGGCGCGGCCGATTTCATGACCAAGCCGATTGAGCGCGGGCGGCTGGTATCGCTCGTTCACACCTTGTTGGGCGAGCGGGGGACTATTCTCTTGGTCGACGACGATCCGGCAAGCCGCGAGCTCACGCAACGCCAGCTTGAGCGCCTCGACGTGGAGGTGATCGAGGCGGAGAACGGCCGCGAGGCCTTTGACTGGCTGTCCCGCAATCCCGCACCCGGTATGATACTGCTCGACCTGCTGATGCCGGAAATGGATGGCTTTTCGTTGCTGGACGCGATCAAAAAACATCCCGAATGGCAGCGCATTCCGGTCGTGATCCTGACCGGCAAGGAATTGACCGCAACCGAGCGGGAATTGTTGGAAGGCCGCGTTCGCAGCGTGATCGCAAAAGGTTCGGTTTCCGCCAGCGACCTTGCCTCACTCGTGCGCCGGATCCTGCGGGAACATGCTCATGGGGCAGACATTGAATTGGTCGGGCAAGCAGCGAGGATAGATGATGGCCAAGCTCCTCCTGGTTGAAGACAACGAGATGAACCGCGACATGCTCTCGCGCCGCCTGGTCCGGCGCGGCTACGAGGTCGCGATTGCGGTCGATGGCGACGAAGGCGTCACGATGGCACAATCGGAGAAACCCGATCTGGTGTTGATGGACATGAGCCTGCCGGTGATTGACGGCTGGGAAGCGACGCGGCGTATCAAATCCAGCGATGAGACGAGGCATTTGCCGGTCATCGGATTGACCGCGCACGCGATGGCCGGTGATCGCGAGAAGGCGCTCGAGGCGGGATGCGACGACTACGACACAAAGCCGATTGAGCTTGAGCGGCTGATTGGCAAGATCGAAGCGCTTCTGCCAGGCGGAGCAAAAACGTCTCCGTGAGACGGTAACAACCGGCGCGCGGCATGGGCTACCCGGAAGTTCAAAGCGTCCCCGAGGCCGATCGTCTTGAACGTGCGCTCGGCGCGTTCTTGCGTCAGCAACTGAGCGCCCCCGTTGTTACGATGCGGGGCTTTCTCGATATCATCCTCGAAGATACCAGGCGTCTCGGCCTCGACGGGGCAATCCCCGATCTGGAACGCATGCGCCACGCCTGCGCGGACTTGGCGGCGCTTGTCGGCCGGGTCATCGACCAGCCCGACGCCATACGCAAACCCGGGGAAAGCTTCGAGAGCTTTCAAAGCCGCCTGCGGCACGACCTACGCACACCGCTCAATGCCGTTAAAGGCTATTGCGAAATGTTGGTCGAGGACATGCGCGATGCCGGGCAAACCCAGCTGCTGCCGGATCTCGACAAAGTTCAGGAAGCGGCGGATCAGCTGCTGCTGCAAATCGACGCGATGGTCGAATCAAGCCGGGGGCCGGACCTCCCGCATGAACAGGAAAAGCCGGTCGAGGCCATCGCCGGTCTGCTGCGCGCGATGGCGCCGGTGGATGTGCGGCAGAGCGAGCGCGAGCGCGCGATCGAAAGCCGCATTCTCGTCGTCGACGATATCGCCGCCAATCGCGATCTTCTGGAGCGACGCCTCGCGCGCGAGGGCCACCAGGTCGTGACTGTCGAGAGTGGTGCAGGCGCGCTCGATCTCCTGCTCGCCGAGAACTTCGACCTGATCCTGCTCGATCTGATGATGCCGGGCATGAGCGGATTCGAGGTCTTGTGTCGGCTCAAGTCGAGCTCGCGCATGCGGCATATCCCGATCATCATGATTTCCGCGCTCGATGAGCTCGACAGCGCGGTGCGGTGCATCGAGGCGGGGGCGGAAGACTATCTGCCGAAGCCGTTCAATCCGATCCTGCTGCGCGCCAAAATCAATGCGAGTCTGGAAAAAAAATGGCTGCGCGATCGCGAGCAGAAGCATTTCGAGGAGCTGCGTACGGAAAAACTGCGCTCGGAATCCTTGCTGCTCAACATCCTGCCACAAAACATCGTGGCGCGCATGCGCGCCGGTGAGGCTGTCATTGCAGATCGGTTTGACTACGCGACCATCCTGTTCTCGGATCTCGTCGGTTTCACCGCGCTGGCGTCCGGCTTCTCGCCGGATCGTATCCTGGAGATTCTGTCGACCGTTTTCGAGAGCTTCGACCATGCCGTCCGGGAGCATGGGCTCGAGAAAATCAAGACAATCGGCGACGCCTATATGGTCGCAGGCGGGTTGCCCGAGCCATTGCCCGAGCACACGCACAGAGTGGCCGCACTCGCGATCGAGATGCTGGACATCGTGCAACGCGTGTGTGCCCGTTTGGATATCGATCTGAAAGTCCGGATCGGGATTCACGTTGGGCCGGTCGTTGCCGGCGTGATTGGCACGCATAAATTCATCTATGATGTGTGGGGGGACACGGTGAATACCGCGAGCCGCATGGAAAGCTTCGGCGCTCCCGGCCGTATCCACGTGTCGGGTGAAACATATGGCGTGCTTCGCCACGATTTCGAATTCGAGCCGCGCGGCCCGTTGGAAATCAAAGGCAAGGGCGCGATGGAGACATACTTTCTCCTCGGCCGAGCACGCTAATTTGATGGTCCTTGCAAAAGAAGCCCACTGATGCGGTTCTTGACGACCTTTGACACAAAAAGGAATCGCCGATGAACCGTCGTGGCATCGTTAGGCTCGCGCTCTCCCTCGCCGCGCTGCCGGCCGCGCCGATCCTGTCAGCGCTGGCGCAGAGCGGGATCATTCGCGTCATCATTGGCACTGCGCCGGGCGGGGCCATCGATCCCTACGCGCGAATGATCGCCGAGCATATGTCGAGGACGCTGGGCCAGCCGATCATCGTCGAGAACAAGCCCGGCGCAAGCGGCACGCTTGCCGCCGAGTACATCGCCAACGCGCCGGCCGACGGGACAATCCTGTGGCTCGGCACCCAGGCATTCACCGAGATCAACCCCAATGCGTTCCCCAACGCCCGATGGTCGGTCGATCAGTTCCGGCCGATCATCCGCGGCGTGGAGGCGCCACTCGCGTTCATCGTCAATCCGAGCGTGCCGGCCGCGACCTTCGGCGAATTCATCACCTGGGCCAAGGCGAACCGAGGCAAGCTGAGCTACTCGTCCTATCAGGCAGGAACGCCCTCGCACTTCCTCGGCTTCCACATGAACGAGGAGTTCGATCTCGACCTCACGCACGTGCCCTATCGCGGCTCCGGCTTGCAGGTGACGGGTCTGCTCGGCGGTCATTCGCTGTTCGGATTCGCCCAGGTCAATTCCTCGCTGCCGCACGTGCGTTCCGGCACGCTCAAGGCGCTGGCCACCACGGGGCTGACGCGCGACCGCTCGATGCCGCAGGTGCCGACATTCGCGGAGCTCGGTTATCCCGAATTCACCGCCAAGGTCTGGTTCGGCCTGCTGGTGAAGGACGGCGTGCCCGAGGACGTCTTCAAACGGTTGACCGAGGCCGCCAAGGCGGCGCACGCCGACCCCGCTGTGAAAGAGAAGCTCGAGGCGCAAGGGTTCGAGGTCTCGGGCGAGACCGGTCCGCAGCTCAAGAGCGAGATCAAGCAACAGGTCGAGCGCTGGGGACGCCTGGTCAAGGCCTCCCGCTTTTCCATCGAGGATCGCGGCAGCACGCGGTGAGGCCGCAATCCGGCGTCACACCGTGCGCCGTCGTCCCCGATAAAGCGGGGACCCATATCCCAGAGGCGGTGCTGATGGGCCCCGCTTTGGCGGGGACGACAGTATATGAGCTGACCAGTGGAATTGCGCGTCACCCAGCCCCATCACGCGCGGCGCGTCGGCAGCGGCACGCGGTCGACGTGCTCGATCTCGGCCATGAGCAACTGCTCCACCATCCGCGCGCGGATCGGGGCGTGCGCCGGATCCTCCCACAGGTTGTCGAACTCACCCGGGTCGGCTTCCAGATCGTAGAGCTCGCCCCATCCGGTGCCGTGGAACACGCTGATGCGGTAACGGCGGTTGATCAGGCTGTGGACGCGCGGCGGCACATCGGTGCCTGGGCTCGGATGCTGATGATCGTACTGGATGAAGACGCTCTCGCGCGGCGCGCCGGCGCCGCGTAAGGCAGGCAGGAGGCTGCGGCCTTGAATGCCGCTGAACGGCTCGATCCTGGCGCGGTCGAGCACCGTCGCCGAAATGTCCAGCGTGGACGCGAGCGTATCGGCGACGGCGGCATAGTCTGCGGCCTGCGGATCGCACCAGATGAACGGCACCCGGACGATGCTTTGATACTGCTCCGCGCCTTTGAGCAGAAGCCGGTGGTCGCCGAGATGGTCGCCGTGGTCGCTGGTGAACATCACCACCGTCTCGCCGCGGCGGCCGCTCTGCTCCAGTGCGTGCAGCACGCCGCCGATGGCACCGTCGATGCAGGCGATCATGCCGCAGGTCAGCGCGCGCGCCTCCTGCGCCTCGCGCACCGATACGTTGATGGTGTTCATGCCGTCGAGCTTGGCGGTGCCCGCGTCCCGTTCGGCGATGATGTTGCGCACGAGCGGCGGCGGTGTCCAGTCGTTGCGCTTGAACGCGTCCGGCACCGCAAACTGCTCGGGCTTGTACATATCCCAGTACTTGCCGGGCGGGTTGAACGGGTGATGCGGATCGGGAAACGACACCATGAGAAAGAACGGCTGGCCCACATTGGCGGCCTGCAAAAAGGCCTGCGCCTGCTCGCCGATGAAGGCCGTCGGATAGAGTTCGGCCGGGACCGCCGTGCGGTAGGCTTGCGGCACCGTGTACTCGTGCGGCAAGGGGTGCCCCAGTAGCCCCTTGGCCTTGGGATCGCGCTCGTTAAGCCAGCGGGTGTAATCGCCGCCGCCATCCTCGCCATGTGCGCGCACCAGCGAGACGTGCTCGAAGCCGTAGAACGGCGTTTGCACCCGCGCATTCTTGGCGCGCCAGTACTCCGGCGTCTCCTGCTCGTAAGTGTCTTGATCGAAGTCGTTGCGCAGCGCCTGCACCAAATCGGCTGACGGTTCGCGATAGCCCGCGCGCGGCTGTGGCCGTTTGATGATCGGCGGCCAAGCCGTGAAGTTCTGTAGGTGGCTCTTGCCGATCAGCGCGGTGCGGTACCCTGCATGGCGCAACAGCTCGACGAAGGTGACTGCCTGCATCGGCAGCGGAATGCCGTTGCTGCGCACGCCGTGCACCGATGGCATCCGTCCCGTCATCAGGCTCGCGCGGTTGGGCATGCACACCGGACTTGCCACGTAGAAGCGAGTGAACATCGTGCCCTTCGCCGCGATCGAATCGATTTGCGGCGTGCGCAGCACGGGATGCCCGTAGCAGCCGAGGAAATCGGCGCGCTGCTGGTCGGTGATGAACAGGATGAAATTCGGAAGCTTGCTCATGGACAAGTGCAATGGCGGCGCCACCGAGCGGCGTCAACCCCGTTTCGGCCAGGCGTGCGGCGCCGGCACGCCCCTTAGTGCTAATGAGGGTTACGCGGCCGAGCTGCGGTCGAGGACGCGCATCGGATGGCCGCGCCAGACGAAATCGTTCCCGAGCCACCTTGCTGACCACAGGATCGGGAGCAAAAGATCGCGCAATAACCACAGGAACGGCGATCGCCAAGACAGATGCCAGCCGGCTGCGTAAGCCAGAGCGGCCTCGGCGCCATACCAGATTGCGCCGAAGGCGGTCAGCGCGCCCGCCACCGGCCAATCCGTGGAAGCCGCGAAGATTGCACAGGCCGCGAGCGGGGGGATGCCGCCTGCCGCGATTTCCGGAACGAAGTAAAACCTGAACGTGTCGCGTCGAAGCCGCGCCCAGCGCAGTTGTCGCCGCCAAACCTCGGCTGCGGTGCGGTGGCCGAGCGGCTGCGGGAATGGCCGATCGACTACGCGCACGCGCAAATCGTTCTTTCGAACGAGCTTGGTGGCTGCGGCGTCCTCTGCAATTTCGAGCGCGAGCGCGCGAATGCCGCCGGCTCGCTCGAGCAGGGCCCGGCGAAACAGCATCGTCTTGCCTTGCGCAAAGCCCATACCGATGCTGTCGGCAAAACATTGCCAGCGCACCTGATAGGTGTTGAGGAAAGCACATTCGAGCTCGGCCCAGATGTTGGCCGGCGTGCAACCGACCGCGGGCGATGACACGAGGCCCGTATCCGCGCGCCAGGTTGCGAGCAGGCGGCGCAGATAGTCGGGCGGCGTCAAAACATTGCTATCGGCCATGACGATCCAGGGATGGGAGGCCGCAAGCCATCCCTTCACAATATTGTTGAGCTTGGGATTGGCGCTGACGCGTTCACTTCCGATCAGCAGTCGTGCCGGTACATCCGGATTCAGTTCGATCAAGCGTCGCACGAGGGGCACGGCGGGATCCGTGGGCTGTGCCACACAGAACAAAATCTCGTAATTCGGATGTTCAAGACGGAACGCCGACGACAACGTCTCTTCAGTGAAATTCTCCAGACCGCAGACTGGGCGAACGCGAGACGCCCTCGGCGGTTTCGGCTTCGGTCGGTTTTATGCCGGAGCGGCGGATGCGGTGTATGACGGTGGCGATGCTCGCCATGTGTAGAATAGCGGCAATAGCGCCAAAGGCGCATGCGGCAAGAACCGGCATCGGCATTCGCGTCCAGATAAGCCGAATCGATGACTCTGGGATGACGGCCGCAATGCCGTGCTCCGCGTTTGCGCGTTCCGGCAAGCAGGCGATACGTGACGGTTTTATGAGTCACACAAGCGTCGTCAAAACGTCGGGTCTCTGTCAGACGACGCGGGCAGCTTCCGCCGCGTTGATTCGACGGCGGAGGCCCAATGGCCGTCATCACGCGCGGCAGCGCCGCGTCGCTCACGCGGCGCCGGTTCTTGACGACTGCGGCTTCGGCGATCGCTGCCGTTGGCGGCGTGGCAAGACCCTATCTCAGCCGGGCGGCCGATCGCCCGCTCATCACGCACGGCGTCCAATCGGGTGATGCGTCGATCAATTCCGGTATCGTGTGGGCGCGCTCCGATCGGCCTGCGCGCATGCTGGTCGAGGTCGCCACCAGCGACAGCTTCAGAAATGTCCTGAGCGCCGCCTCCGTGGATGCGCTGCCGCAGGCGGATTTCACGGCCAAGGCGCTGATCGAGGGCCTGCCTGCCGGACAGGACGTATTCTATCGCGTTCGCTTCGAGGATCTTTCGTTCCCGATCCTCAGCGAGCAGTACATCGGGCACTTTCGTACCGCGCCAAGGGAACGGCGCAGCGTGTCCTTCGTCTGGTCGGGCGATACCGCCGGCGGCGGCTGGGGCATCGATGAATCCCGCAGCGGCATGCGTACCTATGCGACCATGCTGAAAGGACGGCCCGATTTCTTCATCCATTGCGGCGACCACATCTACGCCGATTGTCCTATCCCGGCGGAGCGCAAGCTTGCGAACGGAGCGGTGTGGAGGAACCTGATCACCGAGGAGAAGTCCAAGGTTGCGCGCACGCTCGCGGACTTTCGCGGCAATTACAAATACAATCTGCTCGACAGAAATGTGCGGGCATTCAATGCCGAGGTGCCGATGTTCGCGCAATGGGACGATCACGAGGTCACCAATGACTGGTGCCCGGGCGAGGCGCTTGGACGGCGAGGGGGCGCCGGCAACGATATCGTCGCGCTTGCCGCGCGCGGACGCCGCGCTTTTCATGAATTCATGCCCCTGCGAACGCACGCGATCTATCGCAAAATCTCATACGGCCCGCTTCTCGACGTTTTCCTGTTGGACATGCGCTCTTACCGCACCGCGCTGCGCAAGGATGGTTCCGCGACCCCGATCCTCGGAGCGGCGCAGATGGCATGGCTCAAGCGCGAGCTCATGAATTCGCAGGCGACATGGAAGATAATCGCTGCCGACCTGCCGATCGGGATCGTGAGCGGTGACGCGGTCGGGCAAGGAGACGGTCCGCCGCGCGGGCGGGAAATCGAGATTGCCGACCTTCTCGCCTTCATCAACCATGCGGCCATCCGGAACACCATCTGGCTGACCGCCGATATGCACTACACCGCCGCTCACTATTACGATCCCAATGCGGCGGTGTTCCAGGACTTCGAGCCGTTCTGGGAGTTCGTCTCCGGTCCCATCCATGCCGGCACCTGGCGCCCGCAACCGCTCGACAACACCTTTGGCCCGCGCGCGGTGTTCCAAAAAGGATGCAGCGGCGAACAAGGGGATGATCTTGCGCCCTGCTTCGGGCTGCAATTCTTCGGCGAGGTGGAGATCGACGGCGCGACCGAGGTGATGACCGTCACGCTCAAGGACGTCGAGGACCAAAGCCTGTGGTCGACGCGGATCGTGCCGCGGATGCAACGCTGGTCGCGTGGCGCGCCATCCGCGCGAAGTTAGGCCGCACCCGCGCGTCAGCCGTGCGGCGTTGTTGCCGCATCAACTTTTGTCCGCATTACCTGTAGAAGATTCCCTCACGGGTATCCGGGCGATATCGGAACTTGCATCCACAGCTATGCGCATAATTTTGAGCCCGCTCGAGTGCGGATCCCTCCATGACACCGTCAGCGGGCCCGGGCGGGAACCACAGTGATAGGATCTGGTCGGGCAGGCAAAGCGTTACCTCTGCAGGAAGCAGGTCGAGAATCTCGTCGATCTCGTGCGGCGGTGAAAATTCGTGCGCGGTCGGAAATCTTTCCCGATCGGTCATCGCCGTCGACCCAAAGTTCTCATCAAAGCGCTTTGTTAACGATTGTCAGATAACGCAGACGGTATGACGCTTCGATGACAGTCGGCCTCGACCGCTGGCGCGCGAGTCGCGGCGCAGGATCGGGCCTCTCCCGGACAATTGTCAAATTGCCGCAACGGACGGCGTGTACCACAGAGGCAACCACTTCCGCGCGAGGATCTCATGTTTCAAATCGTTCGCCTGACACTCGACGATAAGGACGACATCGCCGTCCGCCGCCCTCTAAAGCCACTATTCGAGCTTCGGGAAGATGCAATGGCAATGGCGGAGTTCGACGCGTCGCGGCTTTGGGGAGACTACGGCTGCGATGACGAGCGCGATTGCTGGTCGGCGACCGACGCACGTGGGCGCAGATACCGCTTTGTGGTGGAGCCGGTCGCCGTCACTGACGCCGCCGCCTGAGACAACCGACTGATTGCTCGCCCATCACACCGTCTGCCGTCGTCCCCGCGCATAGCGCGTCGAAGACGCACGTAAACGCGCTGATGCTGTGGACCCATATTCCAGTGACCGGTGTTCATGGGTCCCCGCTTTCGCTGGGACGACAGCATATGGAGTGATGAACCGGACTCAGTATCGTACCATGTCAGGCAGCGCGTGGACTCATCGCGTCACGATTTGATACGCCGTTATGACGATCTCGAACAGGATCAACAGGACGATGATGATTTCCAGGCGCAAGGACCGTTGGGTGTCGATCATATCCGTCAGCATCTCTGCGGTATCGGAAATGACGGAGAGCTTGCGCGACAAGGCCTCAGCGCGCTCCTTGAGTTCGTACTCGTCCTGCAGGCGTGCGGAGAGCCGCTCGAGATCCGGGCGGTCCCATACCACATCAGGCTTTTCCGCGACGGCGACGCGGCCGGACACCCGGTGTTGCACCAGCAGGGCGTTGCCGATGTATTTGAGGATCGCGGGTCGTCCTCCGGGCGTGCGGCCTTTCTCCGCCAGCTGCCGCGCGAACGGCTCGATCACCTCGATGACGGAGGATACCTCGCGCTCATCGCGTGCCAGCACGACGCTCTTGGCGAGCGCATCCGCGATCACGATCATATGCTCGGGGGTAATGGCGCGTAGCTGAATCGGACCGCCGGGCAGGATCTGCTCGTCTTTGTCCGGCGAAATTTGAATGATTGCCGTCTCGTCCTCACGCGGTGCGATCGGCCTGATGATGCGCGCTTGCAGGCCGCGGATGACCTCGTCCTCCTCGAGCACCGAAAGATCGAACAGCACCACGACGCCATAGCGAAACAGGGTGACGACGCCCTCTTTGCCTGCTCGGAACGTGAGCGGCGCCGTCGCCAAGACATCGGTCTGTTCGAGCCCGGATGTATCGATGCGATCTCCAAGCAGGATGGCGCGGGCCTTCCGACGCATCGCGACCGCGCTGATTTCGGTGGTCATCGGATTCTGAAAACTCACTACCATGGCCAACGCCACCCGAGAGAGGCGGCGGCGCGTGCCCAAATTCCGAGCAACTCGCTCCGTCGGCGGTTTGAACCTTTGACAGCCCAGGGCGGTTCATGTTTGCCTTCCGACATTCCCGGACCCCGTGTTGTGTCATGACCTCGCCGAAGGAAGTCGAGATAAAGCTCGAGCTTACTCCTACAAGTCTGTCTCAACTCAAGAGAATCCCGTTTATCCGCAGGCTGCGGGCGGCGCCTAAACAGACGACTGAAGTTTCTGTCTATTTCGATACGCCAAAGCGCAAGCTGCACAAGAAGGGATTGCTGCTACGCGTGCGCCGCATAGGCGACCGCTACATCCAGACGATCAAAGCGAGCGCGAATTCGCATCTGTTCGAGCGCGGCGAATGGGAAGCCAAGCTGGCGGGCGCGGAGCCTGATCTGGACTTGGCCGCCGGTACCGCGCTCGAGCCGCTGGCGAAGCGGAAACTCCGGCGCCAGCTCAAGCCGCTGTTCGAGACTCGCGTGCGCCGGACGGTCTACCCGCTGGCCAACAACGAGCGGGCAATCGCCTTGACGCTCGATCGGGGCACGATCCATACAGGAACTCGCTCGGCGCCGCTCTGCGAGATCGAGCTCGAGCTTCAGCGCGGGCAGTTGACGGATCTGTTCGACGTCGCGCGCGAGCTCACCCATGCGCTTCCGACGACGCAGCTCGCGCTCGAGAGCAAATCGGAGCGCGGCTATGAGCTCGTGGACGGTGAACAAGCCGCGCCGATCAAGGCGGTGCAGGTCGATATCGCCGCCGGGACTAGCAGCCGCGACGCGCTCAAGATCATCGGCCGTGCCTGCCTCAGGCAGATCGTCCGCAACAAGCCTGCGCTGATCAAGGGTGATCCCGAGGCGGTGCATCAGATGCGCGTAGGTTTGCGCCGGCTGCGCACGGCGATGTCGCTATTTGGCGGTCTCCTGCAGGATCCGCAAAGCGCGGCGATCAAAAGCGAGCTCAAATGGCTCACAGGAGAGCTCGCGCCGGCGCGCGACCTCGACGTGCTCACCAAACGGGTCGCCATAGCGGTGAAGAAGCAGCACGCGCGCTGGCAGGGCGTGCCGTCATTATCGCGGGAGCTCGCCGAAAAACGCGAGGCGGCGCTCACGCGCGCGCAGAACGCCGTCACATCTGCCCGCTTTCGCGCGCTGACGCTCGAGACCGCGGCATGGCTGGAGGTCGGGCAGTGGGCGGCTGCGCAGGATGGTTTCGTCGAGGATCGGGGCACCGTCCCGATCGAGACGTCCGCTGCCGAGCAATTGACGCGCCACCGGCGCAAGATCCGCAAGAAGGGACAAGCGCTCGCCGAGCTCGATGGCCAAAGCCGCCATAAGCTCAGGATTCAAGTCAAGAAACTGCGGTACGCCACGGAATTTTTCGCAACCCTGTTTGCAGGAAAGCGTGCCTCAAAGCAGCGCCAGAAATTCCTGTCGGCGCTCGCGGCGCTGCAGCATGCTCTCGGCGATCTCAACGACATCGCGGTGCACGAGCATGTCATCACTGCGCTCGGCGCGGAGCGCCGGCGGATGAGCCCCAAGCGTGCCTTCGCCGCCGGATTGCTGGCCGGACGCGAGAGTACGCGGCTCGATACTGCGATGGCGGCCGCAACGAATGCCTTTGCGGAATTGGAGGATGCCAAGCCGTTTTGGCGATGAGGTGCCGCCGCTCACAAGCCTTTTCCGTAGGTAGGTGAGACTCGCGCAGCGAGTTCCAGAAACGGAAAGCCGCCGGGTGAGAACCCGGCGGCTCCGTACGTTGGCGATCTGTCGGGGGGTGGGGTTGACCGCCAGCGCTAAACTGACCGGCTCACGCGGCGGCCGCGGCCGGCACGGCGGATTGCGCGAGCGTATTTTGCCAGGCCGGCAGCGCGCGCAGCGTTGCATACCAGCGCTTGATCTCGCGATACGGCTCGACCGGCAAACGCGCCATCTCGGCAAGATTGAGCGGCGCGCCGAGCGAGAAATCCGCAACGGTGAGCGTATCGCCGGTCACGAATTTTTTTCCTTTGAGCTGTCCGTCGAGCACCTGCGCGACGCGATGGAACGATTCAGTTGCCTTGGCGATCGCCGCCGGATCGGGCTCGCCGCTCTTGAGCACGACCGGTTTGACCACGTTCTCGAAAATAAACACCGCGCAGGTCGGATCCCAATGCGCGAGATCCCAGAACTGCCAGCGCGTCACGTCGAGCCGCGCCTTCTCGTCTGCTGGAAGCAGGTCGGTCTCCGGGCGCTTGGACGCGAGGTATTGCAAAATGGCGTTTGATTCCCACAGCACATAGTCGCCATCCCGCAGCGTGGGCATGCGCATGTTGGGATTGAGCGCGACGTAGTGCGGCGATCTTTGCTCGCCTTTGACGATATCGAGCATGTGCAAGGTCGGCTCGATACCGAGATAGTTGGCGATCGCCATCACTTTGAAGGCACGCGGACTCGGTGGAAAGACGTAAAGCTCGGTCATGGATCACTCCTATGCTCTGAGATCGACATTCGCAGTGTGGAATTATACCTCGCTAGGTTCCTCACGCCGCCTCGGCCCGCTGCTTGAATATCTCCAGCAATCCGGGCCAGCCGCCGTCGACGTCCTTGCGCATCGACTCGCCCGGCTCGGCACCCATCTGCTCGAATTTGCGGTGTTCGAGCTCGACGCGGGTTGCGTTTGCGCCGTCGGCGATGAATTTCACCTCCACCTCGGAGGAGACGGTCGTATCCGGCTGCCAGCGGCTGTTGATGTCCCACGTCATGACGAAACGTTTGGGCGGCTCCCACACGACGATCTTGCCGACATTCGTGCGCGTCCCGTCTTCGGCCAGTTCGTACCAATGACCGCCGAGGCGGGTTTCCATGACGGCCGCTTTTCGCGGCGTCTTGCCGATCCCGTGGTCGAGCGGCCACCAGCGTCCCAGCCCCGAGGTGAACACGTCGAATGCGTGCGCCTGGCTCGCATTGACGCGAATGCTCTTACGCACGGGCGCGATGGTCACTGTCGTCGTCATCTGTCCTTTTCCTTTTGCTCGCGTTTGCCCAATTCCACTTCCGCCTGGAACGCGGCAAGCGCCTCATCCCAGAACTGATCGAGCCAGCGGCGCAGCGCGCCGAGCCCGTGCGGGTCGATAAAGTAAACCCGCCGTGTTCCTTCCTGCCGGTCAGCCACAAGGCCCGCCTCCTTGAGCGCCTTGAGATGCTGCGACACGGCCGGCCGGCTGACCGGCATGCTGCGGGCGATGGCGCCGACCGGTCGCGGTCCTGACCGCAAGCGCTCGAACACGCGTCGGCGCGTGGGGTCAGCCAGAGCCGCCAGCACGTCTCCGTAAGCCATAACTTACGGTAAGCGACGGCTTACATCCTGTCAAGTGCATTTTAAGTTGTTGATTTGGACCGCGTGGGGGCAATTTCGCGACGGACCGTCGGCCTCGCTTCAAGAAGTCGTGCTTACGTCGCGGGCTTATCAGGGGGCCGTGCGCGAATCGCGAAACCATGCGCCAGATGCGATGGCCACCGCTAACACGGCGCCATGCAGGAACAGGCCGAGCGCGAGCGCGACGAACAACCACTGCAGCGAGCCGGTGAGGCGAAGCGCGATGAAGCCGCCGCCGACAGCGATCAGCATGCGAAGGAAGCCGGCGGATAATGGCCAAAACAATCGTCCCGCTCCCTGCGACGCGAAGTAAAGCGCAAGCCCCAAGCCGAAAAATCCGTAGGCCGGCCCGACCATGCGCAGGTAAGTCGTTCCCGTCTCGACGACCTGCGGATCGGTGCTGAACTGGGTGATCCAGAGCTGCGGCCACAGGGCTGCGGCAATGCCGATCGCCTCTGTGATCACGAAAGCCATGCCGCCGCCGAGGAAAGCGATGCGCAACGCGCGCGCGCGCGCTCCGGCGCCCATGTTCGTGCCCACCAAGGCGACGAGCGGCGCGCCAAGTCCGAAGATGATCGGGATCAGCAGATATTCGAGCCGCGCGCCGGTGCCATAGCCGGCGGCGGCGCCTGCTCCCGCACTGGCGGCGACCAATGCCGTGGCGAGCGCGATGATGACGTTCGTCTGCAACGACGTGACGGACGCGACCGCGCCCACGCCCAAAACATCCCGGAACAGGCCCCAGCGCAGCCGCGTCAGTCGCAAACGCGCAAGGTTGCGCCCGGAAAGCACGTACCAGGCGAGCACGGCGGTTCCCGTCGCGTAGAACAATACCAGCGCCGTGCCGCCGCCGGCGATGCCGAGCGCCGGAAAGGGACCGATGCCGAAGATCAGCAACGGCGACACGGGCACGAGCACGAGGACGCCGACGCAGATGACCAATGCGGGAACGAGCATGTTGCCCGTGCCGCGAATGACGTTGGCCAAGCCGTTCATCACCCAAAGCAACACGTTTCCCGAAAAGACGACGTTGGAATAGCTCAGCGCCGCATCGAGCTCGCCGCCTTCCCCCCCGAGCACTCGATAGATCGGCCGGCCCAATGCGAGCATGGTCGCCGAGAAGAAGGCGCCGAGCGCAACCGTGATGATGAGCGCGTGCATCACCAGCGCATCTGCTTCATCGCGCCGGCCACCACCCAGCGCCCTCGCGATCGCCGAGGAAATACCGCCGCCCATCGCGCCGGCGGAGATCATCTGCATCAGCATCACGCCGGGGAAAACGAGCGCCATGCCCGCGAGCGCATTGGTGCCGAGCTTCGCCACGAACCAGGTCTCGATCAGCCCGCTCGCCGCCTGCGCGAACATCACGAGCACATTCGGCCAGGCCATCAGCAACAGCGTGGGAACGATGCGTCCCTGCAACAGCGCGCGCGTTCGCGGGTTGAGTTCGCGGATCTCCGCAATGCCCGGCTTGGCCAGCGGGACGGTCAGCGTCGGCTCGATTGCGGCGACGCTCATCGCGCGCGTTCCTTTCGCGGGCGGCCTTTGCCGTTGCGTAACGCCGGACGAGCCGTCGATGCGTACCTTTGCCGGACGCCCTCGATGGCGGCCGGCCCCGCGGCCAATGCATAATCCGGTTCTTTGATCGGCCGTCCGGTTGCGCGATCGACGAGAACCGGCTCGACCGCAGCGCCGGTCTTGGCATCGACGAGAAGCACGCTCGCGCCTTCCGGCGCAAAGTGTCGATTTCCCCACGCGAGCAGCGCGATGAGGACGGGACGAAAATCGCGCCCGCGCGCGGTGAGCACATATTCGTCCCGCGGCGGGTGTTCGCTGTAACGGCGGCGCTCGAGAAGCCCGGCGTCGACCAGCGCGTTGAGCCGTCGTGCCAGCATGTTGGGGGCGATGCCGAGACTCTTCTGGAATTGATCGAAGCGCCTGAGCCCGTGCAAGGCATCGCGCAGGATGAGGATGCTCCACCACTCGCCCACGCGCTCGAGGCTGCGGGCAATCGGACACACCATGCGGCCAAAGCTCTTTCGCTGCATTGACACAAGATAAACGAGTAACTATCGTAATGCAAGTCACTGAGGATGACAGCCATGGTCGACCCCCGCAGATCGCCTGCAGAGGCGCTTTTCCTCGATGATCTTGCCGTGGGGCAGCGCTTTTCCAGCGGCTCTCACACGCTCGACGAGGCGCAGATCAAGGCGTTCGCCGCGCAGTTCGATCCCCAGCCATTTCACCTCGACGGACAAGCCGCGAAGGCGACCTTGTTCGGCGGCTTGGCGGCGAGCGGCTGGCATACCGCGGCGATCACGATGAAGTTACTGGTGGAGTCGGGCCTGCCGCTCAGCGGCGGGATCATCGGAAGCGGGGGAGAGATCAGCTGGCCCAAGCCGACGCGCCCGGGCGACACGCTCCACGTAGTAAGCGAAATCGACGAGGTTACTCCCTCGCGCTCGCGGCCCGATCGCGGAATGATCCGCGTGCGCAGCGAGACGCGCAATCAACACGGGGAGGTCGTCCAGGTCCTCGTCGCGAAGCTTGTGGTGCCGCGGCGCGCTGCGGCCGCTGTTGCGAACTGATATGCTGCAGCCGCAACGCTGGGCGCAAACTGCCCGCACGGGCTAGTCTTCGCGTTGGACTTATTCTAGGGTGGCGGGCTCAGATCGGATCAGCCCCTGCATAAGAGAATGCGCGCCACTTTGATCACCGCGTGCGCCGGGCTTTTGTTCGCCACCGGCGCCCAGGCCCAAGATGCCGTCAAGGCTTGCCGTCAGCTCAAGGACGAAGCCGAGCGGCTCAAATGCTACGACCGGCTTGATACGTCAGCCTCAAACGCGCCGCGCGGCCAGAGAGAAAGCAAACCGGATGGCGAGACAGGCTGGATCGTCAATGACGAAAAATCTCCCCTGGATGACAGCCCTCTCGTCTCGGCGGCGCTTACCTCGGGCGACAGCAAGGCGACCCTGCTGATGCGCTGTAAGGATCGCAAGACGGAGGCCGCGGTCAGCATCAGGGGATTTATCAAATGCGGATCCGACGTACGCGTGATCTACCGCGTCGATCAAGCACAGGCCACGGAGGCGCCGTGGAATGCGCATTCGAGCTGTTATCTCGCGCTCGCCCCCTCGCCGATCCCGTTCATTCAATCGCTGACGGATGACGGCAAGGTTTATGTGCGCATGTACGACCATCACGGCGCGCCGTACGACGCCTTGTTCAATCTTGGCAAGGTTTCCAAAGTCCGAGCCCGCCTGGCGGAAGCCTGCGATTGGGATGGGGCATCCAAAGCAACGGAGAAACCCGCGCCTGCAGCCAACCCCGCCCAGCCCAAGGCGAGGCCGAAATGATGGCTCAGCGATCCGCTGCTGACTGAGAGGATCCTCCGCCGAAGCCGCGCGTGCTGGCGATGTTCGCCTTCATCTTGCGCAGACCGTCTTGCATGGCGCGCAAGTCGGCGCGGCGGATGTCCCTGGTCATGATGTCGTAGAGCTTCTTGCGGCAGCGCGTGACGTCCCGCAGGACCGGCGCGGCAGCGGGCGTCAATCGCAGCCGCCAGATGCGCCGGTCGTCGGGGTCGGTGCGGCGCTTGACCAGGCCGAGCGCCTCGAGCCGATCGACGAGCCGGGCGACGGTAATCGGGGCGACTTCGGCGAGCGCGGCAAGCTCGTTCTGCGACAAGTCGGGCTGGCGGGCGAGCCGGACCAGAATGATCCACTGCGCTCGCGTCAGCCCGTGGTCGCGGGCCATCTGATCGGCGTGGGTTCGCATGTGCCTGGCGACGTCGTAGAGCAGGATCAGGACGTCGGCCTCGAGATCGGTGCGCATCGTCTCCCCCGCCCGGTTTTATAACGCCGCCCGGCACGTCCGGCGGCTCTCCTTGGACGCGACTTAACGTAGTTTTATGCCAGGGCATAGTGATCGCAAACCCGCCGAGGTTATGCCCCGGCCATGACCCCCTCTACGGTTCGATATGAAGGCATGACGCGCTAACCCCGCGGCGCTGGCGAGAACGGCATCAACTCCTAGCGCTCGGTTCTTGATCGCGCTGTGGCGGGGCGCTCACGCGGGCGCACGGGCGGGGTCGCTCGATCGGACCGGCTCGTTGCCGCAGTAGATCCTGCGCCTCGGCGTTCTTGTGCCGAGCCGCGCAGAGCTTCACGGGATCGTGACCTCTTGCCATGCGCCAGCGACAACGCACCGCTGCGCCAGCGCGGCCCTTGTCACGACGTGGGCCAAAACATATTAAGCAAGCTTAGTATTGGCGTATTTGCGATGCGCCGGCCGAGCAGCGCGTCGGAAATATCAAGACGATCGGCAAGCATGGAGAATCCATCATGAAAGCCCTGATCGCAGCTTTGGCGCTGGCCGCGCTGATTGCCATTCCCGCGTTCGCTCCGAGCGCGACCGCCGCGCCGATGTCCCCAGCGAGCTCCTCCTTCGGCTCCAACGGTTACTGACGCACTCCGCGACCGCGGCTTCGCAGCGCTGCTATGCGCCGCGAGCCGAGCGCCGGCGGCGCGCCGCGCGCAATCCCGCGCGCGCCGGGACGCCTGCGCAGATAGCTGGAGCAGCGAAGCGGCGAGGGGGAGAGGGTGATGAGCACAGACGTGCAGCCGGCATCCGACGGCGACAACGCGCAGGTTGTCGCCATGGGCGAGAGCAAGTTCGGCATCCTCTGGAACGGCCGACTGCGCGCGGAGGAATACCCCACGCAACGGTTTGCCCTTTTGGCGATCGCCGCGCTGCGGCGCGCCAGCATGGATGGAGCTCCCGAGTCTCCTCGCTCTTCTAACGGCGGCGCCGCGCGCCAGGATCGCCGATAGTGAACCGCGCCGCGCCACGATCCTCCGCCGCATGCCCGCAAATCGGAGTATCCTCGGCGGCAAGCTTGCAGCCCGGAGAACCTCGATGCCCGCCTCAGTCGCCTGGAAAGCTGCTATTTGCGCGCTCAGTATCGCGGCCTCGTGCAGCGTCGCCGCCGCCCAGGGCGCGCCCCCGCCGCCCGCCGTTTCAGTCACTCCGGTCGTGAGCCGGGAGGTGACGGAAACCATCGATTACATCGGACGCCTCACCGCGATCGATAAGGTCGATATCGTCGCCCGCGTACAGGGCTTTCTCGAGGAGCGGAACTTCAAAGAGGGACAGTACGTCAAGAAGGGCGACCTGTTGTTCCGGATCGAGCAGGCGACCTACAAGGCGGCCGTCGAGCAGGCGCGCGCGACGCTCGCCAAGGCCAAGGCGAACGAGGTCAACGCCAAGCTGCAGTTCGAGCGCGGCAAGGAACTGGTGCGCAACCAGAACATCCCGCAAGCCACGGTCGACCAGCGCGAAGCCGACGAGCAAGCAGCGCGGGCGAGCATCATGGAGGCGCAGGCGGCGCTCGATCAGGCGGAGATCAATCTCGGCTACACCGAGATCCGCTCGCCCATCGATGGACGAATCGGGCTCGCCATCGTCACCGAGGGCAATCTGGTCCAGCTCTCCTCCGGCAAGCTTGCAACGATCGTCAGCCAGGACCCCATCTATGTCACCTTCCAGGTCAGCCAGCGCAATCTCCTCGACTACTTCAGGCGTCGCGCCGAAGACCCCGGCAAGAGCACGCAGGTCAACGTTCGCATCAAGCTGCCCAACGGCACCATCTACCCGCATCCCGCCGTGAGTGACTTCCTCGACGTGCAGGTCGACCCGACGACGGACACGGTGACGGTGCGGGCCACAGTGCCGAACGCGGAGCATGTGCTGATCCCGGGCGGAGTTGTCGGGGTCGCCGTGGAGCGGGGCGCGCCGAAATCGGCGCTGACGATTCCGCAGGCTGCCGTCCTCCTCGATCAGGCGGGCCGCTATGTCCTCGTCGTCGGCGCGGACAAGAAAGTCGAGCAGCGGCGCGTGACGACCGGCGCCGAGCAAGGGCGCAACATCGTGGTGACCGACGGCCTCAAGGAGGGAGAGCAGGTCATCGTCGAGGGCATCCAGAAGGTCCGTTCCGGCCAGCTCGTGACGACAACCGTCGTGCCGGGAACATAGAGTGTGTCTAGGGTAAGGTGGAATCAGTGCCAGCCGCGAGCTCGGTCCTACCCTCCCCCTTGTGGGGAGGGCGCAGGCGGCCTCTGGCCGCTGTTCTCGGTGCCAAGAACGCCGATGCGAAGCATCGGCTATGGCGAAGCGCCGGGGTGGGGGTCGGAGTTAGTGGACGCCAGTCGCGCTACAACAACGACCCCCACCCCAAACCCCTCCCCACAAGGGGGAGGGGAGCACACCGCGTGCGCGGGCTGATCACGCATCCAGCACAAATGAGCATGCTGTAAACAAATGTTGTCCGGCATTTTCATCGAGCGGCCGCGGCTCGCCATCGTCATCGCCATCGTCATCACCCTTGCCGGCGTCATCGCGATTTTCGCGATTCCCATCGCGCAGTTCCCGGACATCGTGCCGCCGCAGGTCACGCTCAACGCGAGCTATCCGGGGGCCGATGCCGAGGTGGTCGAAACGACGGTGGCGCAACCGATCGAGCAGCAAGTCAACGGCATCGACAACGCGCTCTATTATCAGTCCGCCAGCGCCGCGGACGGTAGCTACATCCTGACGGTGACCTTCGGGCTGGGCACGGATCCCGACATCAACACCGTTAACGTGCAGAACCGCGCCAGCCTCGCCATCCCGCAGCTGCCGGCGGAGGTCTCGCGCAACGGCCTCACCATCCGCAAGAAATCCGCCGCGCTGCTGCAGGTGATCAACTTCTATTCGCCGAACAGCACCTACGATGCCGTTTACCTGAGCAATTACGCGACGATCAACGTCATCGATCCATTGGCGCGCATCAAAGGCGTCGGGCAGGCAACGCTGTTCGGGCCGCTCGACTATTCCTTGCGCGTCTGGCTCGACCCGGATCGGCTGACCGAGCTCAATCTGACGCCGAACGACGTCATCGCTGCCATCCAAAGCCAAAACATTCAGGCGGCGCTGGGCCGCGTCGGCGCGGCGCCGATCACGACCGAGCAGCAGGTCCAGATCAATATCAAGACGAAGGGGCGGCTCACCGAGCCGGAGGAATTCGCCGCCATCGTTCTGCGCGCCAATCCCGATGGCTCGGTGATCCGGATCAAGGATGCCGCGCGGGTGGAAATGAGCGCAAAGTCGCAGGACCGTTACAGCCGCTTCAACGGCGCGCCGGCGGCCGCGATCGGCATCTACCAGACCCCTGGGTCGAACGCAGTGGACGTGGCGCGCCAAGTGCGTGAGACCTTGGACGAACTGCAGAAGCGCTTCCCCAACGACCTGGCTTACACCGTATTCTGGGATTCAACGGTCTTCGTCACGGAGACGATCAAGGAGGTGATTCGCACGCTGGGCGCAGCGATCGTCCTTGTCGCCGTGGTTGTGTTCTTGTTCCTGGGGAGATGGCGAACGACGCTGATCCCGCTAGTGGCCGTGCCGGTGTCGATCGTCGGCACCTTCGCGGTCATGCTCCTCATCGGCTATTCCGCCAACACCGTTTCGCTGCTCGCGCTCGTGCTCGCCATCGGCATCGTGGTCGACGACGCCATCGTCGTGGTCGAGAACGTCGAGCGGGTGATGGAGGAACATCCGGAGCTCCCCGTGCCGGAGGCCTGCAAGAAGGCGATGGCCGAGATCACCGGCCCGATCATCGCCATCACGCTTGTCTTGCTCTCGGTGTTCGTGCCGGTGGCCTTCATCCCCGGGATCAGCGGACAGCTCTTCCGCCAGTTCGCGGTCGCGGTCTCGGTCGCCATGCTGATCTCCGCCCTCAATGCGCTCACCTTGAGTCCGGCGCTTTGTGGGGTGCTGCTCAAGCACGGCCAGAAGGCGAGCGGTCCGATGCGCTACGTGCTGGGCGCCATCGACCGCGCCCGCGAGGGCTATGTCTGGGTGGTGCGCCGGTTGGTGCGCGTGGCGATCGTCGGCATCGCGGTCGTTGCCGGGACGGTAGCAGCCACGGCGTTGCTGTTCAGCCGCACCCCACAGGGCTTTTTGCCGGACGAGGACCAGGGCGCGATTTTTGCCACCATGCGTCTTCCCGAGGGCGTCTCCCTCAACCGCACCGAGGGCGTGGTCAAGCAGGTCGAAGGCATCGTGCGGCCGATCCCGGGCGTGCAAGGCATAATCTCGGTGGTCGGGCTCAATTTCATCGATTACGTCCCCTCATCGAACCAGGCTTTCTTCGTCATTCGGCTCAAGCCCTACGACGAACGCACCGATCGGGCGCAAGGCGTCGGCGCGATCATTGCGCAGCTGCGGCCGCAAATGTCGGCGATACAAGGCGCCGTCGCATTCCCGTTCAACCTGCCTCCCATTCTCGGCCTGGGCAGCACCGGTGGTTTCCAATACGCGCTGGAAGCGTTGCAGGGCCAATCGCCCTCCGATGTCGCGGCTGCGCTGCGCGGCTTGGTGGTGGCTGCCAATGCTGAGCCCGAGCTCGCCGGCGTCTACAGCACGTACGCCGCCGACACGCCGCAGATCTATCTCGATATCGACCGTGACAAGGCGCAGGTGCTGGGGGTGAAGATCACCGACATTTTCAATGCCCTGCAGTCGACGCTCGGGAGCTTTTACGTGAACGACTTCAACGTGTTTGGCCGCACCTGGCAGGTCAACGTGCAAGCCGAGACGCCGTTTCGCGACAACCTCGACGACATCTACCAGATCTATGTGCGCAATGCCCAAGGCGGGATGGTCCCGATCCGGGCATTGGCCGACGCGAAGCTCGTGCAAGGGCCGCAGACGCTCGTGCGCTACAACGGATTCCGCGCGGCCATCGTCAACGGCGCCGCAAAGCCCGGCTATAGCTCCGGCCAGGCGCTCGCCGCCATGGAGCGCGTCTCCGCCGCGACGCTGCCGCCGGGCTACAACTTCGAATGGACCGGGACCGCGCTGCAGGAAAAGCTGGCAGGTGGGCGCACCGGAATCGTGCTCGGACTGGCTATTCTGTTCGCTTATCTGTTTCTCGTCGCGCTCTATGAGAGCTGGAATATCCCGATCCCTGCCTTGCTGTCCGTGAGCGTCGCGATCCTCGGCGCGATCATCGCAATCATGCTGGCGCGGCTGAGCTTCGACGTCTATGCGCAGATCGGGCTCGTGGTGCTGATCGCGCTCGCCGCAAAAAACGGCATCCTGATCGTCGCCTTCGCGGTGGAGCAGCGCCATATGGGCAAGGACATCCAGGCTGCCGCGATCGAAGGCGCGAGCTTGAGATTCCGTCCGGTGATGATGACGAGCTTCGCCTTCATTCTCGGTCTCTTGCCGCTGGTCATTGCCCGCGGCGCCGGCGCGGTGACCCGCCAAGCGGTCGGCACGCCGGTGTTCGGCGGCATGCTCGCCGCGTCGCTGTTCGGCGTTTTCATCATTCCGTCGCTTTACGTCACGGCGGAGCGCTTGCGCGGATGGCGGGAGGTGAAGAATCGCTTACCTGGATGGCGGGAGGTGAAGGATCGCTTACGCGGATGGCGGCGGGTGAAAAAGTGAATTGATTGCGAACGTCGTTAGCGACGGACCATGGGGCGGCTCAATGGCGTGCCTGCCCCCGCCTTATAATGGTAGGAACGGTCCCACTCGAGCTTGCCCATTAAATTGAGAAGGTGCTTCTGTGGCTGGTCCGGCTTGCACCGAGCGTCCGTCCAGATAAGATTTCGGCAAAGAACAGGACTGGCTGGCCCAAGTATGAGCGTCGATTGGTTGAGTTGGTCAAATCCGGTTTCGGTCTGGTGGGGCTTTCTGCTCCTCGTCAGCGGCATAAACGTCACCCTGTGGGTGCTTCTCAATCGTCACCTTCGCAGGATAACTCTCCGGCTCGAGCTCATCGTGTTTTTGTCCGCCGCCTATGTGTTCGGCTGCGCATTTCGGGCGATATTGCCGCGGGCGGATGTTCAGAGAATTTGTCTCTTTGACACTTGGCTATCCAGCGTTTTCCTCGGGCGATCCGTCGCGACTGTTGCCGAGATCTGCTTCGTGGCCCAGTGGGCCATCGTCTTGCGCCATCTGGCGGAATCCGCGGACTCGAGCGTCGCTCGAAAAATCGCGAACAGCATCGTTCCGCTGATCGTCGTTGCGGAATGCTGTTCCTGGTACGCGGTGATCACGACGAGCTACCTGGGGAACACGCTCGAAAATTCGATTTGGGCGCTGACGTTCTTGCTGATAGCAGTCGCTCTTTTGCTGCTGCTCACCAAGTTCGCGGGGGCGATGCAGTTAGTGATCGCAGCCGCGCTGCTGGGTGTGCTCGGCTATGTCGGATTCATGGTCGCCGTCGATGTGCCGATGTATCTCGAGCGATGGCAAACGGATCTGGCGAGCGGAAAGGAACTGCTGGGGCTTTTCGGAGGCTTGTATGACGTCGCCACGCGTTGGGTGGTCACCCACAGGATCGCCTCATGGAGCGACGAGATTGCATGGATGTCGCTCTATTTCAGCGCGGCGGTATGGAGCAGCCTGGCGCTTTGCGGTTTTGTCTTGATCAAGGACAGACTGTCGCAATATCGCGCCGAACCCGCGTGGAGCGCGCATCTGACGCCACGTCTGCGGCCAGTCGAATTGCAAGATGCGATACAGCCGACCGGACCAGCGACACGAAGCCGGACTTCCTGAAAATTTATAGCGCCTGGCAATCGGATCGGCCGCGTTTTCGAAGCTGTCCCGCGTTGCGCTCCTTGAGATCGGTCGCCGACCCGGCGATCAGCGAGGATTCGCGCAAGCCCAGCAAAATGGCGGCGACAGAAAGGGGGAGAATGAAATAGAGAAAGCGGAAGATTAGCAGCGAGGCGAGCAGCTCCTCCTTGGCGAATTGGGGAAGGCCGACCAGCATCGCCACTTCAATGACACCGAGACTTCCGGGCGCGTGGCTTGCGAACCCGAACAGAATCGCCGTGACGAAAACCACAAGCAAGATGACGAAGTCGACCGAGGGATATGTCGGCAGCAACGTGTACATGGTGATCGCGCCGGCGCCGAGATCCAAAGCGCCGATCCCGATCTGCAGCAGCGTCGAGCGGCGATTCGGCAGCGCGATTTTCCAAACGGAGCGGCCGATGACCCGCGGCCGTGGCGTGAGCCAAAGGAGGTAACCTACAATCATTGCCAGGCCGGACACGCCGATTGTGCGGTTGAGCCAGGCTGGCAACTGATTGACTGCGCTCGCGGCCGCCGGCGCATATGTCATGCCGACCCCGAGCACAAACGCGTTGCCGAGCCAGAACGTCAGTCCGGTGACGAAGGCGATCTTCGCAATCTCGACGACGCTTAGGCCCCACGCGGAATAAATCCGCAGCCTGATCAGGCCGGCGGTGACGACGGTCGCACCGAAGTTATGGCCGAATGTATAGGCTATGAACCCAGTAAGCGCCGCAACGCGATAGGGCACCGCATCCCGGCCGATCGTGCGCAGCGCAAAGAAATCATAAAAGGTCAGCGCGGTGTAGCCGATCGCTACGAAGACACTCGCAACCAGGACATCCCAGAGCGATTTTGCCCGCAGCGCCGCCACGACCTTGTCGGCGTCGATGTCTCGCAGCAGCTGGAACAGGATGACGGCGGCGACGAGCACGATCAGCACGCCGATGGCGATGCCGATTCTGTGCCAGTCGAATCGCGTTCGTATTGCCCGCGAGATGACGCTCGTCACGTTTGGCATGGGAACCGGGCGATGAGCGTCGACTCCGCTCGGCGAATCACCGCGGCAGTGTCCCATTCGTTTGTAACACCATTGTTACAAATGGCAGCTGAGCGGGCATGAAGGACTGATCGTCGGTAGAGGAGATTGTCGTTTCACTCTTGCGAATGTCACGCCGTCACACTGCTGAGATATGAGAATCGCAATCTTGTCGCATGCGATTCGACAATGAGACGGGTCAGCCGTCCCGAGCGCGAGCGGCATGATGCGGGTTCTGATCGCAACCGACGCCTGGCACCCGCAGGTGAACGGCGTGGTGCGCACCCTGACCTCGCTGGCGCAAACCGCGCGAGCCCTCGGCGTGACGGTTGAATTCCTCACACCGGAGGGTTTTCCGGGCGTCCCGCTGCCGACCTATCCGGGGTTGCGCATAGCGCTGCCGCGGCGGCGCCAGATCGCGCAGCGCATCGAAGCGGCCAAGCCCGATGCGATCCATATCGCGACCGAGGGGCCGATCGGCTACATGGTGCGCGGCTATTGCCGAAGGCACAACCGGCCGTTCACCACCAGCTACACGACGCGCTTTCCGGAATACATTTCGGCGCGCGCGCCGATCCCTGAAGCGTGGATCTATGCGGCCTTGCGGCGATTCCACGCCGCCGCAGCCGTGACGATGGTCGCGACCCAATCGCTTATGACCGAATTGGGCCAGCGAGGATTTCTCAATCTTGGAATGTGGACGCGAGGCGTCGATACTGATTTGTTCAGGCCGGAGCGCGCGATCGAGCTCGGCTTGGCGCGCCCCATATTTCTCACCATGGGGCGCCTCGCGGTCGAAAAGAACCTCGAAGCATTTCTCGCACTCGATCTGCCCGGAACGAAGGTCGTCATCGGGACAGGCCCGCAAGAGCTCGCGTTGAAGCGGCGGTTCCCTGACGCGAAATTCCTTGGATTGCTGGAGAACGTCGCCTTGGCCGCGCATCTCGCCGCCGCAGACGTGTTCGTGTTTCCGAGCTGCACCGACACGTTCGGCGTCGTCCAGCTGGAAGCGCTCGCCTGCGGTGTGCCGGTCGCTGCGTTCCCGGTCACGGGCCCGAAGGACGTCATAGGCGGCCACCACGTCGGAGTGTTGAACGATGATCTGCGCCTGGCGTGTCTCGAGGCGCTGCGAGTGTCTCGCGAGGCGTGCCGCGCGTTCGCGCTCAGCCGTTCCTGGGAAAGCAGCGCACGTCAATTCATTGCCCATGTCCAGAAAGCGGCCCTGGGCGTCTTGCGCCAGCCCCAGGCGGGAATTGCGATGCCAGCGCCCGCCGCACCGCTGATGCGGACGTAGAGAATGCCGCGGCATGATTGCGCATCCACCCAAACGAAACTGCTCCAGCGAACTCTCACCCCGGGTAGGCGACAACAGGACAGACGATGCCATGACCAAACTGTCATATGCGGAACTCGACAAGGAGACGATCGCGAAGGCCTATGCGCGATGGGCGCCGGTCTATGACGTCGTCTTTGGCGCGGTTTTCGAGCGCGGCCGACAGGCCGCCATCGCTGCCGCCGAACGCATCGGCGGGCGTATCCTCGAGGTCGGGGTGGGGACCGGCATATCGCTTCCGGACTATTCACGCGGCAATCGCCTTTGCGGCGTCGATATCTCCGAGCCGATGTTGCGCAAGGCCCAGCAGCGGGTCGACGAGCTCGGATTGACCAACGTCGAGGGGCTATGGGTGATGGATGCCGAGCATCTGTCGTTTGCGGATGCGTCATTCGACGTGGTCGTCGCGCAATACGTCATCACGACGGTGCCGAACCCAGAGGCGACCCTCGATGAATTTGCCCGCGTGCTGCGGCCGGGCGGCGAGATCGTGCTGGTGAGCCGCGTCGGGGCGGAAGCGGGTTTGCGCCGCGCCTTGGAGCGGTGGTTCGCGCCTGCGGCACGCAAGCTCGGCTGGCGCACGGAATTCTCTTGGGAGCGCTATGCGCACTGGGCTGAGCGGTCCCAGGGCATGCGCCTGGTCGAGCGGCGGGCAGTGCCGCCGTTCGGGCATTTCTCGTTGATTCGCTTCGCCAAGGCCGGCGCAACGACCGCCGCCCGTCTGGACGAACAGGCGGCGCGCGCCGCCGCTTAATCCCTTCCTTTCTGGCGACCAATGCCTCGGTCCAGAGGCATTCTTGCGCCTGTCACACCGGATTCATCGAATCGCCATAGCATCGACATCGAAGTGCAACACGGAGAGCTGATATGCAGCGCTTTCTCGAAGCCCTGAGAGTGCAGCGTTGGGACGATCATCGCTTCTATCATCACAGCCGAGTTAACCAATCGCTGCATCTCGTAAGCGCCATAAGCTTTCTGTCTGCGTATGCGATGATGTTTGAGGACCCGGCGATCGCAGCGCTGATCGGCTGGCTCGTCGCGATGACCACGCGCCAGGTCGGCCACTTCTTCTTCGAGCCGAAAGACTACGACGAGGTCAATCAGGCGACGCACGAGTTCAAGGAGGAGATCAAGGTCGGCTACAATCTGCGCCGCAAGGTGGTGTTGCTGACGATCTGGGCGCTGTCTCCGCTGCCCCTCTGGTTCGATCCCACATTTTTCGGCATCCTCACGCCGCACGCGAGCACCATGGAATTCGTGCGCCATGTCGCGCAGATCTGGCTCGTCGTCGGACTCGGCGGGTTGCTGTTCCGCACCGTTCAATTATTCTTCATCAAAGACGCCGAGACGGGGCTGGTCTGGGCCGTGAAGATTCTGACCGACCCATTCCACGACATCAAACTCTACTACAAGGCTCCGCTCGCGCTGCTGCGCGGCGAATGGATCGATCCGCACCACGCCCAGGGCGACGAGTGGATCGCCGAGGAGGCGGTGGAGGCGGCGAACCCGAGCTGACAGCTGGCTGAGCCCTTCATCGCGCCGTGGCGCGATTGCCGTTGGCCGAGAGCCGGTGCGCGATCATCTCCTTCAAGACACGGCGCTTGATCGACGTGTTTGTCGCCGCCGGCGGATGCCACCACCAGCCGTCTTGCTCCATGGCCCTTGCTGCGGCGACGAAGCGGTCGGCCACCGCTTGGAAATCCGCGTCCGTGTAATTCAGACTGAAAATGAGGCGGCCGGTTCCGATCCAGCTGAGCGCCAGCAGTTCCGCCCGCAGATAAAATTGCAGCATCCAGTTGTAGCGCGATGGCCGCAGGTAACCCACCGTCCAGATCGAGGACATGTTCGCCACCTCGACGGGCAGCGCTTCATCGCGCAGGCGCTCATTGAGCTGCCGCGCCCGCACATTCCACGTTTGCTCGAGGTCACGATAAGTCTCGCGGGCGCGCGGGGTGTCGAGATAGCGCAGGAACTCGTTCATCGCCGCCATGACATAAGGGTGCGAGTTGAACGTGCCGCGGGCGAAGCAGATATCGGCAGGACGGTCGTCGCGGAAGCGCTTCATCAGGTGCTTGCGTCCGCACAAGACTCCGACCGGGAGGCCGCCGCCGAGCGTCTTGCCGTAGGTCACGAGATCGGCCCGGGTGCCGAAGTACTCTTGCGCCCCGCCCATGGCGAGCCGGAAGCCCACGAAAACTTCATCGAAGATGAGGACGATATTTTGTTCGGTGCAGACGGCCCGCAGGCACTTGAGCCAATCGGTATAGGCCTTTTTGTCGAAATGCGCGCTGCGCGCGCCGTCGACGAGCGACGCGTCGGTCGGCGGCGGCGCGTTGGGGTGGAGCGCCTGCAGCGGGTTGATGAGCACGCAAGCGACGTCGCGCCGCGTCCGCAAGACGCGCAGCGAATCGTCCGACATCTCCTTGAGCGTATAGGTCTCGCGCGCCGGCACCGGGTTGCCGATGCCGGGTTGCACATCGCCCCACCAGCCATGATAGGCGCCGCAGAAGCGCACCAGATGCGATCGGCGCGTGTGGTAGCGCGCAAGCCGCACCGCCTGCATCACCGCCTCGGTGCCCGACATGTGGAACGAGACTTCGTCGAGTCCGGAAATCTCCTTCAGGCGTGCCACATTGTCGGCGATGACAGGGTGGTACGGACCCAGCACGGGGCCAAGCTCGCCCACGCGCCCGACGGCGCGCGCGATCGTGTCCTTGTAGAAGTCGTTCCCGAGGAGATTGACCCCATAGGAGCCGGTCAGATCGTAGAACTGATTGCCGTCGAGATCGGTGAGCATGACGCCGGCGGAAGATTGCACGAACGCCGCGGATTTCAGGTGCCGGCACACGACACGGCTATACTGGAAGGGCACCCGATAAGCGTCGGTGAATTTGAGATCGGAGATGCTATCGGTCACCTCGGCGGTACGTTTGATCGTCTTGGCAAAGCGCGCCTCGTAGAGCGCCGACAGCCGCATGAAGCCTGCACCGCGGCGCGCCACGATCTCTTCCGGCGCATCGTCGGAGCAGAAAAAGCGTCGCTCGTCATAGGCGTAGAACGGCACGAGCGAGGCCAATCGGCGTGCCAGGCTCGCATGTCCGGTCAGCGTGGCGTGCTTGGCCTTCGACAGCTCCAGCCGCCGCCGCAATGTCAGCAACGAGGTTGCCAGCGCGGCAGCGCCGAGCCCGTAGAACGCGAGTGTTGGGGTGGCCCACTCCATCGAATCACGGCTTACCCAATGCAGGTTACGGCACGATGACGCTCCGGTCCGGCCTTCTGCGGCTCATGGAGCAGGAAGATCTCAACTTCTTGCTCACCAACCGGATCCCCCGTCGGCTGACCACGCAGTTCATGGGCTGGTTCAGCCAGATCGAGCAGCCGCTGGTGCGCGACCTCTCTATTGCCCTGTGGCGTTTCTTTTCCGATCTCGATTTGAGCGAAGCGAAAAAATCTCACTTTTGCAGCCTGCACGATTGCTTCATCCGCGAGCTCAAGGACGGTGCGCGCCCGATCGATCGCAGCCCCGAGGTTCTCGTCAGTCCATGTGACGCGATCGTCGGCGCGTGCGGCAGCGTCGCCGGCACCACGGCCTACCAGATCAAGGGATTTCCCTACACATTGGCGGATCTGTTCTGCGATCACGCTCTCGCTGCTGCTTTTGCCAATGGCCGATACGTGACGTTGCGGCTGACCTCGAGCATGTACCACCGGTTCCACGCGCCGCACGACTGCCGGGTCGATCAGGTCACCTACATCTCCGGGGACACCTGGAACGTCAATCCAATCGCGCTGCGGCGCGTCGAGAAGCTGTTCTGCAAGAACGAACGCGCGCTGCTGCGCACGACGCTTACCGCCACCGGCCACACGCTGATGCTGGTGCCGGTGGCCGCGGTGCTCGTCGCCAGCATACGCCTACACTTCCTCGATGTTCTGCTCACCCACAAGCGTCGCGGACCGAACGCCTTTGCCTGCGATGCATCGTTCAGGAAAGGCGAGGAAATGGGCTGGTTCCAGCATGGATCGACGATCCTCATCGTTGTTCCCGACGGCTTTTCCCTCCATGACGATGTGCGAGAGGGCAGCGCGATCCGCGTTGGCGAGCCGCTGCTGCGTCTGCCGTGAATCCGCCAGTGCTCGGCTGCCGCCGCAGCTTCGATGGCGCTACGTCGCCCGGCGGAACGTCGCAGCTGCGCGATCCCCGCTCAGCCGCGGAGCAGTGCTCCCTCTCCCCGTTTGGGGAGAGGGCCGGGGTGAGGGGGTTACAGAACTATCGAGAGACTGCTCAAGCTGAAGCTCAGTCCACCTCACGATTTCGAACTGCCCGTTGAAATCCTCGATCACGGCGGTGCAGCTTTCGACCCAGTCGCCACAATTGATGTAGCGGAGCCCGAGGTCATCGCGGATCACGGCATGGTGGATGTGCCCGCAGATGACCCCGTCGACAGCGCCCCGCCGTCGCGCTTCCGCGGTGAGCGTGCTCTCGAACTCCCCGATGAAGGACATCGCATTCTTGACTTTCAGCTTGGCCCATTTCGACAGCGACCAGTAGGTCAAACCGACAGCACGCCTGATCCTGTTGAAATAGGTGTTGGCCCAAATCGCGAGATCGTAGGCGCTGCTGCCCAGGAGCGCGAGCCAGCGTGCGTGGCGAATGATCACGTCGAAAAGATCGCCGTGAATGACGAGGTAGCGTTTCCCGTCGGCGGCGACGTGGATGGCATCCTCGAGCACCTCGATGCCCCCGAAATGGGTGCCGTAGTAGTCGCGCAGGAACTCGTCATGGTTGCCGGGGATGTAGAACAGGCGCACGCCCTTGCGCGCCTGGCGCAAAAGCTTCTGCACGACGTCGTTGTGAAGCTGCGGCCAATACCAGGCGGATTTCAGCTGCCAACCGTCGACGATGTCGCCCACGAGATAGATCGTCTCGGCTTCGTAATGGCGCAGTAAATCGAGCAGCTTGTCGGCCTGACAGCCGCGCGTTCCGAGATGGACGTCAGACAAGAATAATGTTCGTACCCGCTGCGGGCCGCTCGACACCCGGTCAAGCATTCGTGGTCCTGCGCATGGCGCGCTTATGCTTGATTTCTATTGCAGGCAAATGACAGCGCGCGAGGCGGGACCTGCCCAGCCGTTCGGTGGCAAGATGATCGTGTGATGATCGGTCTGTTTACAACCGAAGGAGATCGACCATGAACGAGCAAGCTGTGCAGGAACGGCGGGGTCCGGGTCTCAACATTGCGGAAGTCGCGTTCTATTCGGTCGTGGTCCTCGTAATCATGCTTCTGTCGGTCTACGTTCCAGCCTGAAGGCCAGCGCGTGACGCAGCTTAGGGCGCGCCACAGAAGGGAACGAAGCGCCATGCTCAACACGAGGCGCCGTACGGCCGGCAACGAAGGATCAAACGATTTCAACACGGGCCATTTCGACCTTCCTCCCGATCCTTTGCCTCATAGTAGTCGGCCGAAAACTTGATCGACCACCGTTCGAACAATCCGCGCACCTGCTCGCTCGGTCGCGTCGAGTACACGCTTCCATATCGCGCGAAGTACCGATTCACGACTGGACCGAAGAGCGGTGCTCCGGAAAATGTTTCGAGGAGCCGCAACATAACGTCGGGCCAGGGCTTGCGGATCCATGTTAGCATGTCAGTCAGAGGAACCCGCATCGTGTTGAACCAGTCTGCCAGACCGATGCGGGCAGCCGCGCGCCCCACGCTAGCGGCCACTACGGCAGCGCCGCGTTCCGTCTGCTGGTATCGATATCGCGCCTTTTGGACGACATCGAGGCTCATGGAATAACGACAGAACTGGAAAAATCTCTGCACAATTGGATGTTCTTTCGCCTGCGGCCAAGCAGCCGGGTAGACCGGCAATACGAGCAGTTTGCTCTTAGCGATGAAAGTTGCGAAGGGGTGCAGCAGTTGCATCCATGCCGGTAATGACTTCGCCCGTGCAATGAGGATGGCGTGCAGTGCCGTCGCGGTGCCAAAAGATACAGGCAACCAGAGCAACGCGATGACGATGACCAGCAACGCGCCACTGGGCGTCAGCCTTCGGCATTTTCTGAACACCCACGCCATTCCGGCTTCAAAGGTGTGGTGGAGCGCATCCTCAAAGGCCCGGTAGCTGATGTTGCGCCGGAACCAGATCCACTGCTGGCGCACTCGTGCGCGCCATGCGTCGCGCTTCGCACGGGACACGGGGAGGCATCGGAGAACGCCTTCCAAAAGCAGCTCCATGCCGTCGCCAATCAACTGGGCGGTAAGTAGCGGAATTCGCATCAATTGCAGCAGAATGGGAAAGGCGTAATCCAGAACGTAAATCAAGATGGAAAGCACAGCCTTCAGCAGCTTGCTGACGGCCAGCGCAATCACAACCAAAGGCACGATGACCAGGTCCTCGACGCCTGCGCTAGGCCGGCCTTCCGTTACGGGCCTCTCGTCGCCGACTTCATCGTGCAAAGATTGACTCCTGACTCGGCGACCACCGGGCAGACTAGTCGGATTTTATCTAGAAATAGGAGCGAGCCTAGCCTTGCGAGCCAAACGAACAGAAAGCGATCGGTACTGCTGAATTGTGGTCGCTTCGATACCTGCCGGCGCAGCGGGTTGAGCTTTTGCGAAGGGACTAAGATTTCTGCCACGAGCTTTGCTCTCGGGCTTGTTGGCGGGAGCAAACCCGCCTTTGGGCCGTTCATGGACCCAACTCGGACATCTGCCAGCATGTCATGTTGCAGTAGCGAAGGAGCCGGTTGAGTCTAGTCCACGCAAAACTTTGCATGGGCGTATGGCTCCGTGAACTGTGGTAGCCTTCATACACTGCACGGGGCAGGTTCCCCGTAGGCGTTGTTTCTCGGCATCTTGAAAATGCGGCCGGCGGTGTGCCCGCAGCACGCCGTCCATCATTCAATTTGTCGTGCTCGCCCCGATCCCGATGTGAAAGCCCGTCGAGGTAGCTAAATGAGACGGCGCGAGTTCATAACGCTGATCGGCGCAGCGGCGGCGTGGCCGCTCGCCGGGCGGGCTCAGCAGGGCGATCAGATGCGGCGCGTCGGGGTGCTCATTGGTATCGCCGCGAATGATCCGGACGCACAGACCCGGCTCGCTGCTTTTGTGCAGAATCTACAGCAATTGGGCTGGACCGACGGTCGCAATGTGCGGATCGACTATCGCTGGGGCGGGGGCGATGCCGACCGTGTTCGGAAATACGCGGCGGCATTGCTCGCGCTTCGCCCGGACCTCGTCTTCGCCAGTGGCGGTGCCGTGGAGGAGTTGCTTCGGGCGACCAGCGCTGTGCCGATTGTGTTCGCAATCGTCCCCGATCCAGTCGGCTCCGGCTTCGTCGATAGTCTGTCGCGGGCGGCCCTACGCAACTATCGCATCCCCGCGTTCGCCGACACGCCGCGCACCGAAGTCGTGTTCGCCGACACCCACGACAAGATCGGTCCGTTCGGCGCCAAGTCACAAGGCGAATGCGCGATCAACGCGGTCGCACCGGCCGTCGCCAACGCCCTCGCCAATGCGACAGGCTTCAGGTTCGCGCATCTGCCGTTCACCCCGGACCGCATCTTCGATAAGCTCGGCGTGGCGACATGACCGTGACGCAGACCGCAACGCCCGGCGGGGTGACAATCGTCACTCAGACGCGCGTGCGTGCTGGCCGGGACGATGAATTCTCCGCGTGGCAGAAGCGCATCAGCACTGTAGCATCCGAGTTCCCCGGCTTCATCGAGCAAACGGTCATGCCGCCGAACCCGCCGGCACAGATCGATTGGGTCATTCTGCAGCGCTTTGTGAGTCTCGAAGCCGCAACCTCCTGGCTGAATTCCAAAGAGCGGCTCGGCATGATCGAGCACGCGTTGCCGATGCTGGTTGGTCAGGATGACATCCACATCTTGAAGGATGATGCAGTCGGTGTTCTGCCTTCGCCGGTGTCCGCAGTTATTGCGACGAAGCTCAAGCCCGACGTTGAAGCGCAATATCGGGCGTGGGAACAGAAGGTCGCGATCGCCCAATCGAAAGCCAAGGGCTTTCAGGGTTACAGATTCGAATCCCCAATTCCTGGCGTGCAGGACAGCTGGCTCGCCATCCTTCGCTTCGATTCCGACGTCAACCTGCAGGCCTGGATGAGTTCGCCCGAACGGCTCGCGTTGCTGAAGGAGGCCGAGCCGTTCACCGAAGAATTCCACGCCCGGATCGTGCGCACGGGCTTTGACCAGTGGTTCAAGGTGGCGGAAGGCGCGCCTCAACCGGCTGCCTGGAAGATGAACATGGTGGTGTTGATGATGCTCTACCCCGTGGTGTTCATCTTCGGCGTCCTGGTGCAGACGCCTTTCATGACCAACAAGGGCGTGCCGTTCTGGCTGGCGTTGTTTGTCGGCCAAATTTTCAGCGTCATCGTACTCAACTGGCTGGTACCCTGGTCTGCCCGGCGGTTCGACTGGTGGCTCTCGCCGCAAAGTCCGTCAGTCGCCCGGATCAACCTGATTGGCGCTGGCGTCGTGATCGGCCTCTATGCCGTGTGCCTCCTTGTGTTTGGCGTCTACTCGACCTGGCTCGCGCGCTAATCAGCTGATCGGATCATTGGCGCCGGCACATCAACCCTCGTCAGCATGGCACGTCGCACAGACTTCTCCTGAACTCGACTCTGGCCCTCGGCCTGGTGGGCGGGCTGAGCGTCGCGCGGCCGTTGCTGGCTTGACGCGTGCGGGAGCGCGATGACACGGTAGCGCAATGACCGCGTTCGGCATCCGGGCTACGTTCCTCGACTTCATCGAAGATCCTTGGCGGCATGTCGGACGGGAGAGTGAAGCGGCGCGCTTCCACGCCGATGGGCTGCTGGTCGTCGAGGACGGCCGGATCGCCGACTTCGGCGCGCATGACGAGGTCGCCGCGCGGCACGCAGGGCTGGTCGTCACGACCATCAGCGACCGGCTGATCTTACCCGGCTTCATCGACGGCCACGTGCATTTTCCGCAGACTCGGGTGATCGGTGCGTTCGGCGAGCATCTGCTGCCGTGGCTGCAGAAGTGGGTGTTCCCGGAGGAGATCAAGTTCAAAGACCGCGCCTACGCTCGTGAGGCGGCGGGGCGGTTCTTCGACAATTTGCTGGCCTCGGGCACGACCACCTGCCAGGCCTTCACCACCACCGCGTCGGCCGCCACCGAGGAGCTGTTCGACGAGGCCGCGCGGCGCAACATGCGGCTGATCGCCGGCCTCACCGGCATCGATCGCCTGGCGCCGGCCGACTATGCCCTCAGCGCCGAGAACTTCTATCGCGACAGCAAGCGGCTGATCGAGCGCTACCACCGGCAAGGGCGCGGCCTCTACGCCATCACGCCGCGCAACGCGCACGTCTCCACGCCCGACCTGATGGCCGCCTGCGAGCGCCTGAAGCGCGAGCATCCGGACTGCTGGGTCAACACGCACCTGTCGGAGACGATCGGTGAACGCGAGGAGATGCGCGCCCTCTATCCCGACAGCGCCGACTATCTCGCGGTCTACGAGAAGTATGGGCTGGTCGGGCCGAAGTTCTCGGGCGGCCACGGCGTGTGGCTGTCCGACGACGAGTTCCGCCGCCTCTCGGCCAGCGGCGGGGCGATCACCTTCTGCCCGTGCTCGAACTTGTTCCTTGGCAGCGGCCTGTTCCGCCTCGGCCGCGCCACCGATCCGGCGCGGCGCGTCAGGCTGTCGTTCGGCAGCGACGTCGGCGGCGGCAACCGCTTCTCCATGCTCAACGTCTTGGACGACGCCTACAAGATCGGCATGGTTAACAACGCCATGCTCGACGATCCCGCCGAGGCCGAGCGCAACAAGCTCTCGGCCTATCGCGGCTTCTGGTCGATCACGCTGGGCGGCGCCGAAGGACTCTATATCGACGATCTGGTTGGCAACTTTGCCCCCGGCAAGGAAGCCGACTTCGTCGTCCTCGACTGCAATGGCGGACCGCCAGCGCTGGCCTGGCGGCAGTCCCTGATCGTCGAGGACGGCAAGCCGCCGACGCTCGAGCAGGCGGCGGACCTGCTGTTCGGCCTGATGACGGTGGGCGATGACCGCGCGATCGAGCAGACTTGGGCGATGGGCCGGCAGGTTTATCTGCGGCGTGGCTCCAACTGACCGCATTGTCGGCGGCCATCTGGGCCGTCGATGTGCTCCGACAGGCGAATGCCGCCCTCGCGCAGGATTGCTGGAAAGACAGCACGATCAAACACGTCATGTCCGGGCGACGGCGTCAAAGCACGCGCCCTGGTTCGTCGTGCCTGCGGACCACAAGTGGTTCAGCCGGCTCGTCGTCGCAGCCGCAATCGTCGACGCTTTGGGGAATCTCGGCCTTGCCTACCCGAAGGTCGACGCGGCGAGAAAGAAAGAGCTCGCGGCGGCGCGGGCAGCACTTGCCCGCGAGCGGTAGGCGCTCGCGCGGAGTGCCCGCGGCGCCGATGTACCTGAATCCGGCCTAGCGAGTCTCAGCCGGCTGTGGCAATGCGTGCAGTCGCGCGAGTGGACTTTGGCCTGGCGGATGGAGCAGTGCCTGCTATCTGGTTCTCGATATAATTCGCAAAAACCCGCGCCTTGGTGCTGGGCTGTCGTCCCGGAAAAACGGCCCATAGATCGTGCGGCGGCAACAGCCAATCGTCCAGTACGACTTTCACCGCGCCGGACTTCAGTTCCGGCGCGAACATCCATTCGGAGGCGATCGCGAAACCCAGTCCCGCAAATACGCCCTCCCGAACACCCTCCGCTGCGCTGACTCGAACCCGGCCCTCGAGAACAACCGACATTTCGGTGGTTCCCCGCCGGAACGTCCAAGCCGTTCCGCCCGCGGGTTGGTCATAGACAACAGCTCGGTGCTTGGCCAAATCAGCAGGCGTTTTTGGAACGCCCATCGTCTCGAAATAGGCAGGCGAGCCGATCACCCGCCTTTGGCTTTGCCCGATTCTGCGTGCCGTGAATGAGGAATCGGCGAGCTGGCCCAAGCGCAGCGCCACGTCGATGCCCTCGCCGATCAGATCTTTGTTGGCGTCGCTGAGAAGGACATCGACGTCGAGGGCAGGGTGCTCCGCCAAAAAAAGGGCAAGACGCGGCATGACGTGGAGTCGCGCAAAAGTTACGGGCGCGCAGATGCGCAGACGTCCCGACAAGCTTGCGGCCGCGCCGCGCGCGGCGAGTTCGGCTTCGTCGGCTTCGTCGATGGCCCTTTTTGCGCGTTGGTAGAAATTCCGTCCCGCCTCGGTTGGCGTCAGTCCATGGGTCGAACGCAGCAACAGGCGCACCCCGAGTCGCTCCTCGAGCTGCGCGATCGTCTTGGAAACGGCCGGTTGGCCGAGGCGCAACTGCTTGGCCGCGCCGGAGAACGAGCCGGCATCGACCACGCGCACGAACGCTTCCATGGCAGCCATGCGGTCCATGGGCCATTCCCTCGAAGAATGGCCCATATTAGCCCTGGCAACGTGGCGGTAAACCATGCCTGGAATGAAGCTGCTGCGGTCAGCCAACCTTCACAATTGGCGGTTTATGGAAGAGCAAGTAATCGCCGGTTTGAGATCCCTGCTGGCGAAGATACTTGCCGAGTACGACTTGTGGCGGCTCCCAACGGAGGAGCGCCGCAGGAACGTCGTTCGGGGAAGCCTGCAGCTCGTCCGCCAATGCAAGCGCGTTAGCGGCAGCCTTTGAGGTGCTCGCGGCGGTATGGGGTCGCGGAATCGCAGCTGCGTCACCGATGATGACGACCCGCCCGGCGACCATATGGTCCGACGCGAGGTCGCGGATGGCCTGGGCGAAGGGCTGTGTGGTCGCCTCGACGACTTCGCGAAAAACAAGGGGAAGCAGGTTCTCTGCGTCGCGATGGAGATGCTCAACCCACCGATCGGCCAACAAACCTTCCGGGATCGCATAGCCGCGCGGATGACCGTTGCGATCGGTCATGATCTCGCCGAGCAAACGTTCATCGGTCACACGGTACCAAACCCAGTTGTAGAGCCGGTGGCCAGGACGCACGTCGTTATGCTCGCCAGGGACGAGATAACCGAGGATGTGGGAGCCCTTGTTGTTGGCAAATCCGAGGTCCCCGTGAAGCATCTCCCGCGCGGCAGGCGGCATTTCGCCTTCTGGGATCAGGCCACGCCATGCGAGATATCCGGCATAGGTTGGCTGCATGGTCGGCCGGAACTGCTGCCGCACGACTGAATTTCCTCCGTCGGCGCCGACCAGAAGATCGCCTGTTTCGCTTGTTCCTTCCTCGAAATGCGCCGTCACCGTCCCCGCCTCGGGGGCCTGATCGATCCTCACCAGCGTCTTGGCCTGGTGATAGTTCCGGTCGCCGAAGGCTGCTTTCAAAGTCGTGTAGATGAGCGACCATGACGTCTGGGTTTGTGGGGCGAAATGTTTGGACTGGATCGAGCCATCTGGCCGTAAGACAGTCCGGTACTGCGATCGCACGCCAAGCTCGACGGCTCGAATATCCACGCTGGCTCGCCGAAAGACTTCAACCACCTCGGGCTGAAGGACGATGCCGCCACCTCGACTGTCGAGATCGTGAGTGGAGCGCTCGAAAATGTCGACGTCCCAGCCGATCTGGCGCAGCAGATTGCCCGCGAAGAGCCCGCCGAGCGACCCGCCTATGATCAAGGCCCGCCGCTTCTTGGAGATGTCACCGAGCGCACTTCTGTTCGTCTCACCCATCTCGCGTTTCCCCACCAAGGCAGCCGAGCACGGCTGCCGCTCGACCTGGTTAGGGATTTGTCGCAGCGGCGGATGCGCCAGTGACCCCACGGGCCGCAGATTTTGTCTCACCTGCGTGGGGAGCGGAAAGCGACACTCGCATCACATCCTGCTTCAGCAAATAGATCGATACAGCGAGGAGAACCACGTCCTTCACCAGAAAAGGAACATTGCCCGCCATCGCCGGAAACCCTGCAGCCGGATCCCAGCCGTTGGGCATGAATGGGATGATGGTGACGGTCGAGGCGAATGTGACGCATGAGCCGAGGGCTCCGAGAATGCCCAATTTCTTGTTCCAGAATCCCAGGAACAGGAGCGCGCAGATCAGCCATTCCGAAACGCCCAAGAACCAACTCGCGCCGCGAATGCCGAAAACAGGGTACATCCAGAAGATAAGAGGGCCGTTGCTGATGTACGGAATCAGCACCTGGGCCTCGTACTCGAACCATTTCTGATACCCAAAAGCCAAGAAGATGATCACCATCGATGCGCGAAGCAGATGGTAGTCGAGGTCCTCTTTGAGAAGCCCGAGCTTGATCAATATGCTTGTGAGGACGTTCATGACTCGCTGCCGTCGCTCGTGCGGGGGATTCGCTTGAAGGTCGGCCCTGGCACTTACGTGACGGGCTGTGCGATTACAAAGCTAGAGCAGGGCAGGGCGCGCTGGTATGCGCGCCGATCTCATAAGCTTCATTCCTGCCTGGAATATGCTCACGTGCGCAAAGCCGGTGGCGAGCGCCGATCTCGCATCGGCTGGCCGGCAGAAGCTCAGCCGCCCTCCCTCTTTATGGAAGAGTTGCGGGCGAGCGGCGCCCGCGTAAACGTTCAGCAATCGCGACAGATGCGCAGCTTCCTGTCGATCGCTTCGTCCTCGGGAGATCTGACGCCCAAGTTGTCCTCGACCTGCGCCGGGACATCCTTTGTCCTGGGTTGGCGATGACCGGTCGGCGCCTCTCTGCCGCTACTTGTTCGCCCCCAGCTATCATCTTGCCCTGTCGTTTGCGCACTGCCGCTGGACCGCGGCGGTGGTTGATTGTCCTGCGCCAGCGCAGCGTTCCACACGAGGACTGCTGCAACAAGCGCATAAGGGACGGCGATTCCACGCATGGCACTGCTCCCAATGTTTCGGCTCAGTGGCCGTCTTCTAGATTCCAGAACACGTTGGCTTACGCTTTGCCGATCTTGCGGCGGTTTGACAACAATTGCGGTCGCGGTGGGTTATCGATTATTCCCACCCGGAATGAGCGGGGGCGGGGTGAGAGCCGCAGGCTTATTGACGGCGGCTGCGGAGTTTGACCGACTCCGGCCGCATCGTGGCGGAACTCGCGGCAGTGACGATGAGACCGCCTAGTGCTTTTTGAGCAATGTAGGCAGATCGTACTTGAGCAGATCGCCAATTTCGGCAAGCTCAATATCCGCGGCTGGATATTCGGCTAGCGCCTTGGGATCGAGCGCGTAGTGGCCCTGTTTGGGAAACACCGTCGTCACGCGCTTGCCCCAGATTTTCTTCACCGCTGATAGGATGCGCAACTTGTCGTCGATCATCACATAGTGACCGGCAGGGTAGAGGCGTGCGACATCGTCAAGCTCTTCCTCTTTGTGGATATAGATGAGAACACGATTGTCGAAGGCCTGCCACAAGCCGGATCGTTCGACCTTGCGCGGCTGGAACACCGCATCGCCGTCCGACAGGATGACGGCGGTCCCCCACTGCTGCACGTGCGTCACCACGTCGAGTGCCCGAGGATAAAGGCGATCGACGAAGGGATAATCGACCAGCCAACTCGACATCCGCAGCACCTCTGGACGATGCAAATCCTCCGTCCGGTAGCGCTCCAATGCGCCGAGGTAATCGGCGTATCCGAGCTCGCTCCTGAGCTCTTCAAAGATTTGCCAATAGCGATCACGCGTGGCGCTCCCGTAGGTCTGCTCGAGGTGTTCGCTCACATGCGCCTGCACGCGATCGTTGTCGATGAGCGTGTTGTCGACGTCGAACAGGAAGACGATGTCGGCCCTCTTGCTCATCACGCACCTATTCCGACGGGCTTACAGCGTTCTCTTAATAAGTGTCCACGAACGCGCAACAATCTCGGTGTGCTCCCCTCCCCCTTGTGGGGAGGGGTTGGGGGTGGGGGTCCATCAGTGGAAGATCGCACGACCCCCACCCCGGCGCTTCGCGCCGACCCTCCCCACAAGGGGGAGGGTAAAGACCGAGCTCGCTGCTCGCATTGATTCCAGCTCACCTGAATTAGCGCTACCTTCGCGCGCACAATTCTCTCGTCGCCGAAGTATCGGCATAAGGGCTTCACTTCGTCTTCCCTCTACCCAGTAACTCCCTCACCACCTCCGTTACGCGCTCCGGCTCGAACCCGTATTTGCGCTGCAGCTCCTTGAGCGGGGCCGACGCGCCAAATGTCTTCATGCCGATGATGCGGCCCGATTGGCCCACATAGCGTTCCCAGCCGAAAGTGGAAGCCTGCTCCACCGCGACGCGCGCGGTGATCTCGGGCGGCAGCACACTGTCCCGGTACGCGCGCGGCTGATCCTCGAAAATATCCCACGACGGCATCGACACCACGCGCGCGCGGATGCCTTCGGCGGCGAGCTCCTCGTGGGCCTCCACACAGAGGCTGACCTCGCTGCCCGAGGCGATGAGGATCACGTCGGGCTTTCCCCCCGGCGGATCGGCCAGCACGTAGGCGCCGCGCGCGAGCCCGGATGCGCTCGCATACTTGTTACGGTCCAATGTCGGCAGCGCCTGACGCGACAGCGCCAGCACCGCCGGCTTATGCTTGAGCTGCACGATATAGCGATAAGCCTCGACCACCTCGTTGGCGTCCGCCGGCCGCAGCACCACCAGGCCGGGTTCGGCGCGGAACGACGCGAGCTGCTCCACCGGCTGGTGCGTCGGGCCGTCCTCGCCGTCGCCCATGGCGTCGTGGGTGAATACCCAGATCGTGGGCAGTTCCATCAGCGCCGAGAGCCGAATGGCAGGGCGCGCATAATCGCTGAAGATGAAGAACGTGGCCCCGAAGGCGCGCAGCTTCGATACCGACATCCCGTTGACCGCTGCGGCCATCGCGTGCTCGCGAATGCCGAAGTGCAAATTCCTGCCGCCGCGCGTGCCGGGCTCGAAGTCGCCGGCGCCCTCGAAGGTCAGGGTCGTCTTGTTGGAGGTGCCGAGATCCGCCGAGCCGCCGAGCAACCAGGGGATGTTCTGCGCCAGCACGTTGAGCACTTTACCCGACGCGTCGCGCCCCGCGATGCCTTTGGGATCGGCCGCAAAGACGGGCAGACCGCGATCCCATCCGGCCGGTAACTCACGCCGCTGCATCAGGTCGATCTCGGTCGCAAGCTCGGGATATTTCGCTCGGTAGGCCGCGAACAGTTCGGTCCAACGGGCGCGAGCCTGCGCGCCGCGCTTGCCGATGCCGGCGGCGAAATGGGCGCGCACGCCATCGGGAACGAGGAACTTGGCGTCCTCCGGCCAGCCATAGTCGCGCTTGGTGAGGCGAACCTCCTCCTCCCCTAAGGGCTCGCCGTGCGCCGCGGCGGTGTCCTGCTTATGCGGCGAGCCATAGCCGATGTGGCTGTCCAGAATGATGAAGGTCGGACGGCCCTTTGTCTGCTGAAAGATATCGAGCGCGTGCTCGATTCGATCGATGTCGTTTGCGTCGCCAACGCGCAGAACATTCCAACCGTAACCCAAGAAGCGGGCGGCGATGTCCTCGCTGAAGGTGATCCGGGTGTTGCCTTCGATCGTGATGTGGTTGTTGTCGTAAATCCAGCAGAGATTATCGAGAGCGAGATGGCCGGCGAGTGACGCCGCTTCCGAACCCACGCCCTCCATCATGCAGCCGTCGCCGCACACGGCATAGATATTGTAGCCGAAGATCTCGAAGCCGGGCCGATTGTAGCGGTTGGCGAGCCATGCTTCGGCAATCGCCATGCCCACGCTGGTGGCAACGCCCTGCCCAAGCGGCCCAGTCGTTGTCTCGACCCCCGACACCAGATGGTACTCGGGATGGCCCGGAGCCTTGCTGCCGAGTTGGCGGAAGTGACGGATATCGTCCAGCGACACCGCGGGTTGCCCGAGCCGTTCGTATTCGGCGTTCACGGCTCGGGTGCCGGTGAGGTGAAGCACCGACCACAACAGCATCGAAGCATGACCGTTGGAGAGCACGAAGCGGTCGCGGTTGGGCCAAATCGGATCCTGCGGATCAAAGCGCACGACCCGGTTCCACAGCGTGTAGACGAGCGGCGCAAGCGCCATCGGCGTGCCGGGATGTCCGGATTTGGCCTGCTGCACGGCGTCGATCGAGAGCGTGCGAATCGTGTTGATCGACAATTGATCGAGTTGCGCGTCGGTCATCGGTCGGGGTGACGTCACGGGACTGTCGATGACACTCATTCTACGCCTCCAATTTTTCACTGCTGCCGAGCCGGGCGGCCGCGGCGCGGTCGGCAAGCACCAGCGCGCCGTCGGAGCGCACGCGCGAGCCCGGAATGGACGGATCGCGGTCGCGCAGGTGCACGAGCGTGTGCGCCTTCTCGCCGCCGGTCACCAGCCACAGGATGAGCCGCGACCGATTGATGATGGGAAAGGTCAAAGTCATGCGGCGCCGGCCCTGGTAGGGCCGGGTCACGGCAACATCCGCGTCGACGACATCGAGGACCGGATCGCCGGGCACCAGCGAGGCGGTGTGGCCATCCGCTCCGAGGCCGAGATGAACGAGATCGAGCACGGGCGGCGAGCCTGCCACCTCTTGCAGTGTGCGGGCGTATTCCTCGGCCGCGCGGTCAAGGTCCACCGCTTCGACCGGCATCGGATGGACGTGATCGGCGGCGAGCGGCGTATGATCGAGCAGGCTGTCGCGGAGATGCGTGAGGTTGCGGTCGGAATCGCCTGCGGGGGCAACCCGCTCGTCGACCTGAATCACGTGCACCTGTCTCCAGGGAAGCGCGTCGGCCGCCAATGCGCGCAGCATCAGCCAGGGCGTGCGGCCGCCGCTGAGCGCCATCACGAAGCGTCCGCGCGATGCCAGCGCCGCGCGCGCAGCATCCGCAATGACCGTCGCCGCCCTGCGGGCGACGGCCTCGTCATCGGGATAGACTTCGATCTTCACGATGTTCTCCGGTTACGCCGACCGGCCTCGATGCATGTCTGCGTTCAGGGCGCGCTTTTCTCCAGGTGGCCGCCGAATTCGTAGCGCATGGCGGAGAGCAGCTTGTTGCCAAACTGCGCTTCCCCGCGCGAGCTGAACCGTTCGTAGAGCGCGGTCGACAGCACCGGGACGGGCACGGCCGCGTCGATTGCGGCTTTGATCGTCCAGCGCCCCTCCCCGGAATCGGAGACTCTCCCCGCAAAAGTCTCGAGTGTGGGGTCCTTGGTCAGCGCGGTTGCGGTGAGGTCGAGCAGCCAGGAGGCGATGACGCTGCCGCGCCGCCACACTTCTGCAATGTCGCGCAGGTTGAGATCGTAGCGATAAAGCTCCGGATTGCGCAGCGGTGTCGTCTCGGCGTCGACCGCCTGCTGCTGCTCGCCCACATTGGCGTGGCGCAGAATGCTCATCCCCTCGGCATAGGCGGCCATGATGCCGTACTCGATGCCGTTGTGGACCATCTTGACGAAGTGACCGGCGCCGTTTCCCCCGCAGTGCAGGTAACCGAGCTCGGCGGTGCCGCCGATCTTCTCGCGGCCGGGCGTGCGCGGGATATTTCCCGCACCCGGGGCGAGCATCTCGAAGATCGGATCAAGATGCCGCACAGCCGCCTCCGGGCCGCCGATCATCATGCAGTAGCCGCGCTCCAGGCCCCACACGCCGCCGCTGGTCCCGACATCCACGTAGTTGATCCCTTTCGACGCGAGTTCCTGGGCGCGGCGGATGTCGTCGACATAATAAGAATTGCCGCCGTCGATGAGGATGTCGCCGCGCTCGAGATGGGGCACGAGGTCCGCAATGCTCTTGTCCACGACCGCCGCTGGCACCATCAGCCAGACCGCGCGCGGCTTCTTGAGCTTAGCCACGAGGTCCGCAAGCGAGGCGGCGCCGACCGCCTTCTCCCGCGCCAGATCGGCGACCGCCTTCAGCGACATGTCGAAGACCACACATTCGTGGCCGCCCTTGATCAATCGCCGCACCATATTCGCGCCCATCCGGCCCAATCCGATCATCGCGAGCTGCATGACTTGTTTCTCCACTAACGCATTTTCACTTGTGCTGGATGCATGATCACGCGGCGCACTCAGTCTGCTCCCCTCCCCCTTGTGGGGAGGGGCTGGGGGTGGGGGTCCGTCAGCGGATCATCGCACGACCCCCACCCCGGCGCTTCGCGCCGACCCTCCCCACAAGGGGGAGGGTAGAACCGAGTTCGTCGCTCGCGACGATCCCATTTCGCCGAATTCCTCATTAGCATTGAACCGCATCCCGCAGCCGCGCCATGGCGGCGGCGATGCCTTCGCTGTCGTTGAAAATCGCCGATCCCGCCACCAGCACATCGGCGCCCGCGGCGACCGCCCGCGGCGCCGAAGTCGCGTCGATCCCTCCATCCACCTCGAGGCTGCAGGGAGGCCTGATGCGTTCGATCATCTCGCGCGCACGAGAAATCTTCGGGAGCGTCGTCGGGAGGAAATGTTGATGTCCGAAACCCGGGTTCACGGTCATGACCAGCACTTGGTCGAGGTCCGGCATGATGTCCTCGAGCACGCTCGCAGGCGTTGCCGGATTGATGGCGACACCGGCGCCTTTTCCCAGTGCCTTGATCCGTTGCACGGTGCGTGACAGGTCGGTGTTGCCCTCCCAATGCACCAAGAATGAATCGGCCCCGGCCTGCGCGAACTCATCGAGAAAAAAATCCGGATTAAAGATCATCAGGTGCACTTCCAGCGGCAGTCGCGTCACGCGCCGTAGCGATTTGACGACCACGGCGCCCATGGACAGATTTGGCACGAAATGTCCGTCCATCACGTCGACGTGGATGCGATCGGCTCCGGCGCGTTCGGCCTCGGCCACCTGATCGCCCAAGCGGGCGAAATCGGCCGCGAGAATTGAGGGAGCGAGCTTGGCCGCGCCGGTCGTCACGTTGCGCCCTTGAGCCTGCGGTAGCGGCGGATCAGATTGTTGGTCGAGCTGTCATGGCCGAGCTTGGGCTCGCTCTTGCTCTCGAGCTCTGGGATGATGCGCTGTGCCAGAACTTTGCCGAGCTCGACGCCCCACTGATCGAACGAGTCGATGTTCCAGATCGTTCCCTGGGTGAAGACGCTGTGTTCGTACAGCGCAACGAGCTTTCCGAGCGCCGCCGGAGTCAAACGGTCCATCAGGATGGTGTTCGACGGCCGGTTTCCCTCGCAGACGCGGTGCGGGACGAGCCAATCGGGCGTGCCTTCGGCCTTGACCTGCTCGTGCGTTTTGCCGAACGCAAGCGCCTGCGTCTGCGCAAAGACGTTGGCCAGCAGCAGATCGTGGTGGCGTCCCAGCGCGTTGAGCGGGTGAGTGAAGGCGATGAAGTCGCACGGAATGAATCGCGTGCCCTGGTGGATCAGCTGGTAGAACGAGTGCTGGCCGTTGGTACCCGGCTCGCCCCAGTAGATGGGACCTGTCTGATGCTCGGCTGGCGTTCCCGACAGCGTCACGTGCTTGCCGTTGCTCTCCATGGTCAGCTGCTGGAGATAGGCGGGGAAGCGCTTGAGATACTGCTCGTAGGGCAAAACGGCGACCGTCTGCGCGCCGAAGAAGTCGTTGTACCAGACGCCGAGCAGCCCCATGAGCACCGGCAGATTGTGCGCGAATGGCGCGGTACGGAAATGTTCGTCCATCGCGTGGAAGCCCTCGAGCATGGAGCGGAAGTGATCCCCCCCGATCGCAAGCATGGTCGAAAGCCCGATCGCGGAATCCATCGAGTAACGGCCACCGACCCAGTCCCAGAACTCGAACATGTTGGCGGTATCGATGCCGAATGCTGCGACTTGTTCCGCGTTCGTTGAGACGGCGACGAAATGCCTGGCGACCGCCTTGGCATCGCCGCCGAGGCCGCGCAGCGACCAATCGCGCGCGCTTTGCGCGTTGGTCATTGTCTCGAGCGTGGTGAAGGTCTTCGAGGAAATGATGAACATTGTCTCTGCCGGGTCGAGGTCTCTCGTCGCCTCGACGAAATCGGTGCCGTCGACGTTGGACACGAAGCGGAACGTCATGGCGCGGTCGCTGTAGGACTTGAGCGCCTCGTAAGCCATCGTCGGCCCCAGGTCGGAGCCGCCGATACCGATATTGATGACGTTGCGAATGCGTTTTCCGGTGTGACCCTTCCATTCGCCGCTGCGGATGCGATCGGCGAAGGCGGCCATCTTGTCGACCACGGCATGGACCTCCGGCACGACGTTCTTGCCGTCGACCACGATGGACGCGCCCTTCGGCGCGCGCAGGGCAACGTGCAGGACCGCGCGATTTTCCGTGATGTTGATCTTCTCGCCGCGGAACATGGCGTCGATGCGCTCGCGCAGGGCGGATTGCTCGGCGAGCGCGAGGAGCAGCCTCAGCGTCTCGTCGTCGATGCGATTTTTCGAATAATCGAGAAAGATGCCGGCGGCCTCGACCGTCATCCGCTCGCCGCGCTTGGGATCATGCGCGAACAAGTCGCGCAGATGGCGGCTGCGCATGGTCTCGTAATGACCTTGGAGCGCCCGCCATGCCGCATCTTTCCCCGTCGATTGCGTGCGAGATATCTCCGATCGTGCAGCCATTTCGGCATCCTCTGCGATCGCTCAAGTCCATGGTCTCGAAGGCATGCCGGCGTGCGGTTGAGCGCGCTCCCACAGCCGGAATCCGCCGGCGAAGGCATTGTCGTTGTCGCCGGCGCGAGAACCGGGCGGCAGCGAGTTGAGCTTTTTGACGTTGCCTCCACCGATGACGGTATCATCGGGTTCGAGCGCGGCAATGAAACGCGCCACGACATCGGCAACCTGGCGGCGCCACTTCTTCTTTCCGTACCGCTCCAGTCCGCGCCGGCCCACGTAGTCCTCGTAGATACTCTTCTTGTAAGGAAGGTGACCGAGCTCCATGGGCTCGACGATGCCGTTCACGACCATCGCCGATCCAAATCCGGTTCCGAGGCCGAGAAAGAGCATCTTGCCGCCGTTGTAGCTGCCCAGCGCTTGCATGGCTGCATCGTTGACGAGCTTCACCGGGCGGCCGAATGCAGCTGCGAAATCGAACCCGACCCAACCGCGTCCGAGATTGTGCGGTTCGGCGATCGGTTGGCCGTGGACGACCGGGCCGGGATAGCCGATCGATACCGCGTCATAGTCCCAATCCCGGGCGAGCTTCTTCACTGCGGATACCATTTGACGCGGGGTCATCGTCGGCCCGGACGCAAACGAGCGGTGCTCGGTTTGCCCGGTGGCAAGGATCTTGACCGCGGTCCCGCCCACGTCGATGACCAACACTTTTCTTCGTGGCGACGCCTTTGCGGCGCGCGCTCGGGGCTGCCGGCTCTTGCGTTTCCGGGCGGCGGGCCTTTTCATCGCGCTAGCTCGCTCGTTCGAGGACGGCGGATTTGGAGCCGATCACGTCCATCAGGTCCTTCCAGGATTTGACGAAGGAAGTTGCCCCTTCGTCTTGCAGCTGCCGCGACAGCGCATCGACATCGATCTTCGCCTTCGCGAACCGCGCCAGCTCCTCTTCCGTGTTGCCGCCGTCCGCGCCTAGCGTCGCGCCGACCTCGCCGTGGTCGGCAAGCGCCTTCAGCGTACCCTCGGGCATGGTGTTGACCGTGAATGGCGCGGCTAAACTCTTGATGTAGAGCACATCGGACGCCTTCGGATCCTTGGTCCCGGTGCTGGCCCACAGCAAGCGTTGCGGGCGTGCGCCGGCATTGTAGGCGCGCATCCATCGCGGAGAAGTCAACAAGTCGCGATAGGCCTTGTAGGTCCGCTTGGCGACGGCGATGCCGAGCCGATTGTTGAGCTCCGCCGGCACCTTCCCGGTCACCGCGACGTCCCAACGGCTGATGAAGAGCGATGCCACCGATGCGACGTCGGGCTGCAGACCCGCTTCGATGCGCCGCTCGATGCCGCGCATGAAGGCGTTCGCGGCCGCCACATACTGGTCGTCGGAGAACAATAGGGTGACGTTGATCGGCACACCCGCGAAGATCGCCTCTTCGATGGCGGGCAGGCCCTCGGGCGTGCCGGGAATCTTGATGAAGATATTGGGGCGCCGCGCCTGCGCGTGCAGGTCCTTGGCCTCGGCAATGGTCGATTTGGTGTCGTGCGCCAGCAAAGGCGAGACTTCCAGCGAAACCCAGCCGTCCACGCCGCAGGTTCGGTCATGAACCGGCCAAAAGAGGTCCGCTGCCTCTCTGATATCCTCAAGCGCGAGCTCGAAGAACAGCTTCTCCCCCGACTTGCCCTGCGCGAGCTTGCTCTTGATTGCGCTATCGTAGTCGCTGCTGTTCTTGATGGCGTGGTCGAAGATCGTCGGGTTCGAGGTCAGCCCCGTCACCGAGAGCTCGTCGATGTAGCGGCGGAGCACGCCCGTTTTCAACAAGTTGCGCGTGATGTTGTCGAGCCAGAGGCTCTGGCCCAGGTCGTGCAGGATGCGAGTGGCCTTCATGCTGTTACCTCCGTCGCGCCCCCGCGTTCGTTAAAACCCGTTTCGACTGCTTGCGCGGCAGCGCGATGCGCCGCAAGGAAGATCGTGGGACATATGGAACGGGATGCACCGCTTCTCTCTCCGTTCGTTCCCGCGCAAGCGGGAACCCAGGGGCCGGAGGCTGTGGCCCTGGATCCCCGCTTGCGCGGGGATGAACGGAGAGAGGAGGACGGCGCGCCGATCATGGGCTGCGCCCCGTGTGGCGATGATCGGCCCTGATCGGCAACCATGCGCGCCCATCGCGCGCGAGCAGGCGATCGGCAGCGGCGGGCCCGGCGCTGCCGGCGGCATAATTGGGAAAATCCTCGGCAGGGGTCTTGGCCCAGGCATCGATCAGTCCCTGAACGGCGCGCCAGCCCGCCTCGACCGTGTCGGCGCGCTGGAACAGCGTGGCGTCCCCGATCAGGCAATCATAGATCAGCGTTTCGTAGCCGACCGAGGCCAGCGGCGCGAAATAGTCCCGATAGGCGAAGTCCATTTGGACCCCGTCGATCTCGATATCGGCGCCGGGACGCTTGGCGCTGAAACTGAGCGACAGCCCCTCATCCGGCTGGATGCGGAGCATCAAGATATTTGGGGGCAGTCGCTCGACCGGGGTATCGCGAAAAAGTGCATAGGGCGCTTGACGAAATTGCACCGCAACTTCCGTGGTTCGGGCGGAAAGGTACTTGCCGGTGCGCAGATAAAACGGCACACCGGCCCAGCGCCAGTTGTCGATGCCGAGCTTGAGCGCAACATAGGTTTCCGTTCCCGAATCCGGTGCGACGTCCGCCTCGCGCCGGTAATCGCCAACGCTCTTGCCGAGCACAACGCCGGCGGCGTACTGGCCGCGCACCGCATTCTCCGGCGAGATCGGATGAAGCGCCTGGAACAGCTCCGTCTTCTTCGCGCGCACGGCATCCGCATCGAATGAGATCGGCGGCTCCATGGCGATCATGGCAAGGAGTTGGAACAGATGGTTCGGTACCATGTCGCGTAGCGCGCCGGTCTTTTCGTAGAAGCGGCCGCGGGCCTCGACGCCGACGGTCTCGGCGGCCGTAATCTGAACGTGGTCGATATGATCGCGGTTCCACAGCGGCTCGAAGATGCCGTTGGCGAAGCGCAGCACCAAAATGTTCTGGACGGTTTCTTTGCCGAGGAAATGATCGATGCGGTAGATCTGGTCCTCGGACAAGACTTTGAGGATCTGCGCGTTGAGAGCCTCGGCCGATGCAAAGTCGTGGCCGAAGGGTTTTTCGATGATCACCCGCCGCCATGCTGTCTCGGACTGCCGGGCGAGTCCGGCGCGGCCGAGTTGCTCGATCACCGGGCCGAAGAACCGGTCGGCGACCGCCAGATAGAACAGGACGTGGCCCGTACCGCCCTGCCGCCCGCATTGCTCGTTCAGCAGCTTCTCGAGCCGACCGTAAGTCTCAGCCTGCGTGAAGTCCCCGCGCATATAATGCATGCGATTGACGAGCGACGACCAGGCCTGCTCGTCGAGCGCCTGCCGCTCGCCGCCGCCGGCGCGAGCGAAGGCTTGAATCATGTTCGTCAGGTTGCTGCGCCACGCCTCGGTCGTCTCATCGTTACGATCGATGCCGATCATGGCGAAGCCTTCGGGAAGCTTGCCGCCCCTGACGAGATTGTAGAGCGCCGGCACGACGAGGCGTTTGGTCAGATCGCCGGCGGCGCCGAAAATCACCATGGTCGCAGGGGCAGGCCGGCGGCCGGGAAAGCTCTTTCCGATCGTCGCCGCGGCGTCTGCGGCATCTCTCGGTCTGCTCCCGTTGCCAGGTGTAGCGCCGTTGAGAAGAGATGACGGACCGCTACCTTCTCGTTCCATGTCAGCTCTCCGTGACAATTTTTTTAGTCGAGGCGCTCGGCTACGGCCTCGCTTGACCGCCACCGTAGAAGCAGCTGCGCGGCCGTGGATGTTATAGCCTCCGACAAGTTCTGGGTCTTCCCCGATAAGGGCGTCAGGAGCGCCGCCAGGGCAACTGGTTGGCCGCGCCGGAGAACGAGCCGGCATCGACCACCCGCACAAACGTTTCCATCGCGGCCAAGCGGTCCATGGGGCGCCCTTAGCCCTGGCAAGCGGCCGTAAACCACTGGCAAATCGAAGTGGTGCCTACCCAGGATTTGGTTACTGGTTTGGCGCAGTGAGCGATGCACCAGCGACGCTAGCGGCTGCAGTTCTCGTATCAGCGGTTTTTCGTGCGGAAAGTGACGCTCTCATCACGTCTTGCTTCAGCAAATAGAACGATACAGCCAGGAGAACTATATCCTTCACCAGGAAAGGAACGTTCCCCGCCATTGCCGGAAACCCGGCAGCCGGATCCCAGCCGTTCGGCATGAACGGGATGATGGTGACGGTCCCTACGAATGTCGCGCACGAGCCAAGGGCTCCAAGAATTCCCAATTTTTTGTTCCAGAACCCCAGGAACAAGAGGGCACCGAACAGCCATTCCGAAACCCCTAAGAACCAACTCGCGCCGCGGATGCCGAACACAGGATACAGCCAGAAAATGAGAGGGCCGTTACTGATGTACGGGATCAGCACCTGTGCCTCGTACTCCCACCATTTCTGATAGCCAAAGGCCAAGAAGATGATGACCATCGATGCGCGAAGCAGGTGATAGTCAAGATCATCTTTGAGCAGCCCGAACCTGATCAACATGCTTTCGAGGGCGTTCATGATTGACTCCCAGTTGTATTACAAAGCTAAAGAACCTCACGCGCCCTGATACGCACCCCGATCTCATAAGCTTGAGTTTGAGAGGCGCTCGCCGCTTTGAGACTCGGGTTCGCGGCTTTCGATGCCTTCTCCGCGGCGAACACCGAGAACTTTGCCATTATGCGATCTCGTCGACGATTGGATGAGATTTCGATTCTCGTCAAAAAGGCGCGCGACCATTGCAGAGTCCAGATAGGCTCGAACCTGATCGATGATCTCTCCCGCGAAATGGACAACCCAGCAGTAGCGAGTGTCGAACCGAACGCCGTCCTTTGCGGTCGCCAACGAGCGGAGCTCGACGACGGCTTCGTCGTCTCTCACCATTACATGTTCCACGACAAGCTGCGCACCTAGAGGCATGATCCGATTCGCAAAGCTGCCGGCAAGAAAGTCACCCTTGGAGCGGTAGTGAGCAGCAAGGGAATGGGCTCCTTCAACCATCCAATCGACATTATCGGCGACATGGTCGAAGAACTTGCCTCGATTGCCGTTCTCCAGTCCTCGAAAGACTTGACGCACGTCAGCTTCACTAACAGCCATCCTTTTCTCCAATCATCAGCCAGTATGATCCCTCGCCTGATCTTGCAGGGCGGGCTACGCAGTCGCGGCTAGCGGTTGGCGCGGCTCGGTTGCAGCAGATCGAGACGGGACGTTTTCAAACAGCGAGCCCAGCCCTTCGGCCATGGTCGGGTGCGCGAGAATGGCGTCGCGCAATCTCTGATACGGCAGCTTTGCCAGTATCGCGGTTTGCACCGCCGCCATGACCTCGCCTGCCTCGGCGCCGATCATCGTGAAGCCGCGAATGAGGTCATCATCACTACCGACGAGGGCCTTCATGAAGCCTTGCGTTTCGTCCGTTGCCTCCGTGCGCAATACGGCGGCCATGGGTAGTTT
>Ga0209647_1000150_pt1 | contig 61962 bp, 50 predicted proteins | sample GraSoi_2013_60cm_FD_185827 | JGI IMG/M metagenome (GOLD analysis project Ga0209647, IMG submission 185827) | Grasslands soil microbial communities from the Angelo Coastal Reserve, California, USA - Sample 9_17_2013_60cm (SPAdes) (version 2) | ecosystem: Environmental > Terrestrial > Soil >...
TGCACGACGGCCACGATCGGATCGCGAAAGGAGCGCTCCTCGACCACATCGCCGTGCGGCTCCGGGTTGAACGCAATCGCGATATCGCACTCGTCTCGCGCGAGCGCTCCCAGGGCCTTGCCACCTCCGGCTACGTGCAGTTCGTAGGCGATCCCCGGATGTTCGCGCGAAAAATCGGCCATGGCCCGATACAGCAGGCCCGCGACCGCGCCCTCAATGCTAAAGATCTTCACAGTTCCGCGGCGCAGTTGCTGCAGGTCATCGAGATCGGAGCGCAGACGTTCGAAGTCGCGCCGCGTCGCATGCGCCTGGCTCGCGAAAACTTCACCTGCGGCCGTCAGACGCATGCCTGCCGCATGTCTCTCGAACAGCGGCGCGCCATAGTCCTGCTCCAGCAGCGCAATCTGGCGGCTCACCGCCGAAGGGGCGACGTATAGGACCTCGGCCGCCCGCCGGACCGAACCTAACCGGGCCGTCTCGAGGAAATAGCGTAGCGCCGAGAACTGCATAGCCGCTGCTCAGGTCCTCAATCTTATTACGCCAGAGTGTATGGGCGACGCCTGGGCCTTGTCATGGTAATGTTGTGGCCGAAATGCCCGCACGCGGCGACAGTAATCAATATGCCCTCGGCGGCGCGGATGATGAACTCGAACGTCTGATGCGTCAGGCGGCGTGGCTGTACACCCATACCGAGCAACTCTTTCGTCGGGCCGGGATCGGTCCCGGCCAACGCGTACTCGATCTCGATTCCGGCGTCAGTGACTTCGCGATGATTGCCGGCCGCCTCGTCGACGCCAGCGGAGTGGATGCCGGTGTCGATCGGGATCCTCAATCCGTTGCTCGCGCGACAGCTCGAATGTCGCAATAGGGTTTGAAGCAGGTTCGATTCGAGCAGACCGATGTTGCTGATCCGCCCGCCGGGCAGCTTTTTGATGCCGCTGTGGCGCGCGGGCGCCGCCCTGATGGTAGAGGCATTCGAGCGCACTGGAACCAATAGGCGCATGGGCCTGGATCTTGCCGCTGCCTTTATCGGTGCTGGGCTCCCTGCCCAGATTCCCAGATCGATACGCTGACCGGAGCAGAGCGCTGGATGTCTGATGTCCTCCGCAGCCTTGCGCCTCGGATGCAGACTCTGAATCTCTCGCTCGCGCCACTCGGGGACCTGGATACTCTCTATTCGAGGTCGCCGCAGGAGGCGACCTCGCGGTCCGGCGCGGTGCCGCTGCCGGCCATCGTCAGCGCCTGGGTCAGAAAACCGGCGTCATTATCCTGATAGCGGCTGGCTGGCCGGACCCGGGCCCGAGCGGCCATGCTCAGCGATGAACTGCTCGTGGGTGGGCATGCACTCCGCGGTGTGCCGGATCTGCTGCCTCAGGCCGGCGAGCTGGCGTCGCGTTTCCTCCAGCGAGGGAATGCCGGCCAGTGGATCGAAACGCCTGGGCCAGAAGCGCTGGCCGATGAACAGTGAGAGCCAGTTGGGTTCCACGAACAGTTCCTTGTCGTAGAAGGCCACGCGGCCGCTGCTGCAGAACAGATTCTTGCGGTAGGCGAGGGAGTCCGGAATCGGCATCCTGCTGCAGTACCGCCACAGCGGCTGATCGTCCCGTTCGGTCGCGTGATAGTGCAGCAGCACGAAATCCCGGATGTGCTCGATCTCGCCGATCTGCAGGCGGTTGTATTCCGCGGCGTCGGCGGGGTCGAAGGACCCGTCTGGAAAGATGGCGGCCAGTTGCATCAGGCCGCTCTGTACAAGATGGATGCTGGTGGATTCGAGCGGTTCCAGGAAACCGCTGGCCAGGCCGAGGGCGATGCAGTTCCGGTTCCAGAATTGCCGCCGCCGGCCGGCGGTGAAGCGCAGCAGCCGCGGCTCGGCCAGCGCCGCTCCGTCCAGGTGGGCGAGCAGCGTGGCGGTCGCTTCATCATCGCTGATGTAGCGGCTGCAGTAGACATAGCCGTTGCCGATCCGGTGCTGCAGCGGTATGCGCCACTGCCAGCCCGCGCTGCGCGCAGTGGAGCGGGTGTAGGGCGTGAGCGCTCCGGCGCTGGCGCAGGGCACGGCGACCGCGCGGTCGCAGGGCAGCCAGTGGCTCCAGTCCTCATAGCCGGTGTGCAGGGCCTGCTCGATGAGCAGGCCACGAAAGCCCGAGCAGTCGATGTACAGCTCCGCCTCCACGCGCTCACCGTCATCGAGCTGCAGGGCCTGGATGAAGCCGTCCTCGCCACGCAGCTCCACGTTCACGACCCTGCGCTCCCGGCGCACCACGCCGCGCTGCTCGGCGTAGCGGCGCAGGTACTGCGCGTACAGATTCGCGTCAAAGTGAAAGGCGTAGGACAGGCTGGAGAGGATCAGCCGCGGATCCTCGCTCGGGCGCGTGAAGCGGCCCAGATAGGCGGCCACGGCGGACAGGGAGTACTCGCTCAGCGGAGCGGGGTCTCCGGCCGCCCGCAGCTTCAACCAGTAATGATGGAAGGCCACCTGGTTGATGACGACGCCGTAGCGGCCGAAGGGGTGGATGTAGCGGTCCCCCAGCCGCGCCCAGTCCAGGAATTCGATGCCGAGCTTGAAGGTGGCCTGCGTGTTCCGCAGGAAGTCGTCTTCGTCCAGTTCGAGGATGCGGTTGAAGCCGCGAATCGGTGGAATCGTCGCCTCGCCGACGCCCACCGTGGCGATCTCCGGCGACTCGATCAACGTGATCGCCGTGCCGCTCTTCTTCAGCAACTGCGCCAGCATGGCGGCCGCCATCCAGCCGGCCGTGCCGCCGCCCACGATGGCGATGCTGCGGATGCGCTGCTCAGGCATCGGTCAGTGCACTGCTCTTGAGGTAATCGGCGTGCAGGGGCGTGGCTTGCGCGGTGCGCTGGATGGCCGTGCGCATCGACTCCAGCCGGCGGCGCAAGGCAGCGAAGTCCTGCTGGTCGATCAACGGATCGTATTGCGCCGGCCACACTTCCTGTCCCAGCAGCACCGCGAGCCAGTTGCTGGTGGCGAACAATTCGAAGTCATAGTGCACGACCCGGCCGCAATGCCGGAACTGATCAATCTTGTAGCCGAGCGAGTCGGGCACCGGCATCGATCGGCACTGGCGCCAGAGTTCGGCGTCATCCCGGGTCGTCGCCTTGTAGTGCAGTATCACGAAGTCCCGGATCCGCTCATATTCATCGACGGCCCTGCGATTGTATTCATTGATCAGGCAGGGCGCGAAGTCCTGCTCGGGAAACAGATTCAGCAGGTGAGTCAGCCCCTTCTGGATCAGGTGGATACTGGTGGATTCGAGCGGTTCCAGGAAACCGCTGGCCAGGCCGAGGGCGATGCAGTTCCGGTTCCAGAATTGCCGCCGCCGGCCGGTGGTGAAGCGCAGCAGCCGGGGCTCGGCCAGCGCCGCTCCGTCCAGATGGGCGAGCAGCGTGGCGGTCGCTTCATCATCGCTGATGTAGCGGCTGCAGTAGACATAGCCGTTGCCGATCCGGTGCTGCAGCGGTATGCGCCACTGCCAGCCCGCGCTGCGCGCAGTGGAGCGGGTGTAGGGCGTGAGCGCTCCGGCGCTGGCGCAGGGCACGGCGACCGCGCGGTCGCAGGGCAGCCAGTGGCTCCAGTCCTCATAGCCGGTGTGCAGGGCCTGCTCGATGAGCAGGCCACGAAAGCCCGAGCAGTCGATGTACAGCTCCGCCTCCACGCGCTCACCGTCATCGAGCTGCAGGGCCTGGATGAAGCCGTCCTCGCCACGCAGCTCCACGTTCACGACCCTGCGCTCCAGGCGCACCACGCCGCGCTGCTCGGCGTAGCGGCGCAGGTACTGCGCGTACAGATTCGCGTCAAAGTGAAAGGCATAGGAGTAGAGCGAGGCCATGCTGCCGTTGCCCTGCTCCGGCCGCATGCAGCGGTTGAGCTGCGCGGCCACGGCGTTCAGCGACCATTGCTCGAAGCCCCTCGTTTCGCCGTGCTGGCGTGCCTTGAGCCAGCAATGATGGAGCGCATCCATTTCCGGCGAGGTGCCGAAGACACCGAAGGGATGAAAATAGCTCTGGCCCAGCCGACCCCAGTCGCGGAACTGGATACCGAGCTTGAAGGTCGCACGCGTCTGGCGCATGAAGTCCGCCTCGTCCAGGCCAAGCGCGCCGTTGAACAGGGCGATGGGTGGAATCGTCGCTTCACCGACTCCGACCGTGCCGATGTCCGGGGACTCGATCACCTGGATGGAATCGGTGACGCCGCGCAATTTGCCGGCCAACAAAGCCGCCGCCATCCAGCCGGCCGTGCCGCCGCCCACGATTGCGATGCGGCGGATGGGTCGCGCGGCGCTCATGCGGAGTGCCGGGGGTGTGCGCCCGCGAGCAGGTCGTGACGCGTGAGAAAGTCGCGATGAGCGGGCAGGCCCTGCAGGCCCGTGCGGATCCGGGCGGACAGCATCTGGCAGGCGCCGCGAATGTGCTCGGGGTCGGTGCACGCGGCCAGCGGATCGAGGCGCTCGGGAACGATATGCTGACCCAGCAGTACGGCGAGCCAGCCCTCCTCGCCGAAGCAATCGTCCTCTGCCAGCCCCAGACGCCCGCTGTGGCGAAACAGCTCGATCCGCTCCCGCAGCGATGGCGGGACTTCGGCCTCCCGGCAATGTTTCCAGAAGGGCGAATCATCGCGGCTGGTAGCGCTGAAATGCAGCGCGAGGAAATCGCGAATGACGTCGTGCTCGGCGAGCGTCAGCCGGTTGTACTCCTGCGCGCTGGCCCGATCGAAGTCGGTGGAGAAATTTGGAAAGAGCGCCAGGAGGCGCGTGATGCCTGATTGCAACAAGTGCATTCCGGTCGATTCCAGCGGTCCGGCGTTGCAGGCGCCGAGGCACAGCAGATTCCCGCTCCAGAATCTGTCCGGTCTGCCACAGCTGAAGCGCAGTGCGGTGGCCCGGTCCAGGGCAGCTCCGGGGTACGCCGTACGCAGCGCCGCGTCGAGCTGCGCCTCAGTCGAAAGATGCGCGCAGTAGGCGTAGCCAGTATCCACCGCATCCTGCAGCGGGATCTGCCACCGCCAGCCCTGCTCGGCCGCCGTAAAGCAGGAGTAGGGCGGTATCTCCGCAAGGGCCGCGCCGTGCAGCGACAGCGCGCGATCGCAGGGAATCCAGCGGCGCCAGTCCTCGAAATGCGCGCCGAGGGCGCGCCACAGCGGACCGCTCCGATCGGCGGTGCAGTCGATCACCAGATCCGCTTCGATGGCCCGGCCATCATCGAGGCGCAGCGCCTTGATCAAGCCGCTGCCGGCATCCCGCTCGACCTCCACGACACTTCCCCGCTCGAGCCTGAGGCCACGCTGCAGTGCGTACCGGCGCAGATAATCCGTCAGCAGCCGGCAATCCAGATGGTAGCCATAGGCATACCAGAAAAAGGGCGATTGCCGTTCAGATGCCGGCGGCGAAAAGCAGCCCGCGCGCGCGAGGGCCGCCACGGCGGAATAGTCCTCGAAGTCCGGCACCTGTCCCAGGCGTTGCAGGCGCAGCCAGTGCTGGTGAAAGGACACGCCATCGAGCCGGGCTCCGCAGGGTCCGAAACCGTGGAAGTACTCGTCGCCGCTCAGCGCCCAATCCCGGAATTGCGCGCCGAGCGTGAAAGTGGCGTGCGTGGCCTGCATCAGTTCCCGCGCATCGATCGCCAGCAGGCCGCCCAGTCGGAGAAAGGATGGCCGTGTGCCGACCGCCCGGGCCACGCCGGCGGGGGCGGCGCCCTCGATCAGCAGCACTTCGCTGTACTCGCGCCAGCACGGCGGCGCTCATCCAGCCGGCGATACCGCCGCCGACCGCGACGATACGCCGCGGCCCGGGCTTGTTGCTCAAACGCGACACACTGGTCAGACCCCACTGTTGACAGAGTAAATCCTATTTATCCTATAATAAGCCATTCGTCGCCTGATCAGGCCTACAGCATCTCGGGCCCACTAATAATTAACGGGGGAGTGGACACTCAGTGAAAGCCAAACATCGGAACTATTTGTGCGCGCCCGGTGCCCTGCTGCTGGCCGGTTCCATTTCCGCGCCGACATTGTCGGCTGACCAGGCCGCTTCGACCAGCACGCTCGAGGAGATCGTCGTCACTGCCGTGCGCCAGGCCCTGCGTGATTCGGTCATTCTGAAGAAGAACACGGAGCTGGTCAGCGACAACATTTCCACGGCGGAAATCGGCCAGCTGCCTGATGTGACGATCGCAGAGGAACTCAATCGCCTGCCGGGTATCAACACGACGCGTGATCGGGGCAACGCCAGTCAGGCCGCGGTGCGCGGCCTGGGCCCCCGCCTGGTGCTGGGCCTCGTCAACGGCCGCGAAGTGGCTTCTTCGGAGCCCTCGCAGGATCTGCGCTGGGAAATCTATCCTTCCGAGATCCTCTCCGGCGCGCAAGTCTACAAGACGCAGGACGCCACGCTGATTCCCGGCGGGATTGCGGCCACGATCGACATTCGCACCATGGCGCCGCTGGACTACAAGGGACCCATGCTGACCCTGCGCGCAGGTCCCACTTACAATCAGATCGGCAAGGACCTGCCTCATTACGATCCGCTCGGCTATCGGGCCAGTGCCGGATACGTCAATCACATCAGTGACAGTTTTGCCGTTTCCCTGGCCGCGAGCGTGCAGAAGGAAAAGAACGGCTTCCCGGATTTTCGCACCTGGGGCTGGAATACACCCGACACGGGCAGCCCGGGCGATCTCAATGGCGACGGCGTGCCTGACAACACCACCTGGGGCCTGAATACCGAGGTCAAGGAAATCACGCAGGATCGCGATGCCCTGGCGGGCACGGCCGAGTGGCGCACGGACAGCGGCGTCACCATCAAGGCCGACGCGCTCTGGTCGCAGTATGAGATCACGGAAAACCAGTTCCAGGCCTGGTACGGCAACAACATCACCGGCAACTGGGCCAACGGTAACCTGGGCCAATACACCAGCCCGGGCAGCTCCTTCACCATCCTCAACGACACCGTGGTAGCGGCTACGATGGTCAATGATTTCCCGAATTACCAGAGTGAGATTGCACGCTACAAGGAGCGCCACACTCTGTCGGTTGCCGGGCTCAACGCCGCCTGGCAAAGCGGAGCCTGGAGCAACTCGATTGACCTGTCCTATTCCGAGGCCTGGCGCAAGAACCGTTGGGAGGCAGTGTATCTCGACACGCTCTATCCCAATCCAGCGACCCTGGTGTTTGACGTGCGTGATGGCCGGGTACCCTACGCGGCCATCCTGGGCGTCAATCCGGCGGACCCGGCCCTGCAGACCGTCGGCGGGCCCAACAGCCGCAATGGCACGAGCGACGGGCCTGAAGAGACCAAGGACAAGCTCGGTGCCCTGACGGCGGACTTTAGCCGCGCCATTGACGGCGGAGCGATCACGGACTTCAAGTTCGGTGCACGAGTTTCCGATCGCGAGAAGTCCCATACGAGATTCCAGTACGCCCTGTGCCCGGGCTCCGGCTCGCCGTGCACCGGACCCACTCTCGTGGACCTGACCAACGCGGGCCTCGAGTCCTTCACGGTGCCGGGATTCACGGCACCGCCCATGGTGTACGCCAACTTCGACACCCTGCGTGCGCTCGTGTACCCGAACGACTCCATGCCGGCGGGGCTGACGGATCAGCCTGGCGTGCACACCAATGTGAAGGAGCGGACCTACGAGGCCTACGGGAAGCTGGTCTTCAAGGGTGAAATGGCTGGCAAGTCGCTGACCGGCGGATTCGGTGTGCGCGTGGCACACATGAACACCACGAGTGCCGGGTTTGTCTCGGCGGACGGGGGAGCGACCTGGACGCCCGTGTCGATCGACAACAATTACACCGATTTTCTCCCCAGCCTGAACATGGTCCTGCATCTCTCGGACCAGAAGCTGCTGCGTTTTGGGCTGGGCGAGGCCATCGCGCGTCCGCCGCTCGATGCCCTGGTGACGGGCTTTTCGATCAGTGCGACCGGGACTCCGCGGACAGGCGGTGGCGGCAACCCGTTGCTGAAGCCCTACAAGGCGACCCAGGCTGATTTGTCCTACGAATGGTACTTCCACGACGAATCGCTCCTGGCGGTGGCGGCGTATTACAAGCACCTGCAGAACATGATCGGTGCCAGCTCCTCGACGCAGACCATCAATGGCGTGCTCGCCATCATCACCTCGGAAAACAACCGGCCCGGTGGCGACCTCCACGGCCTGGAATTCACCTTCCAGACGCGCTTCTACTTCCTGCCCGGTGCATTGAGCGACTTCGGCATCTACGCCAACTACTCCTACGTGGACTCGAATATTCATGAAGTCGCACCGGTATCGAACCCTTATCCGATGATCGGGCTGGCGAAGGGCACTTCCGAGCTGGACCTGTCCTACGACAAAGGCGGATTCGAGTCACGCGTGGCCTGGAAGCATCACAGCGACTTTACCGTCGCCCCCACCTGGGTGGGTACCACGCTCAAGAATCTCGCGGCAGAGAGCATACTGGACGTCAGCTTCTCCTACGATTGGGCCCGGAGATATAGCGTGCGCCTGCAGGGGCACAACATGACCAACGAGCGTGGCCGCTTCACGACTGACAACAATCCGCAGAATCTTGCCAATGACAGCGGCTATGACGTGTTCGGGCGCTCGTACCTGGCGGACTTTGCGGTCAAGTTCTGAGGGCTTCGGTGTGGATGACACGGCGGGGCGGAAGCGCTCCGCCGTTTCTATTCCGGGCGCCTGAGTGAATCGCGTCGCCATCGTGACCGGCGCGGGCAGCGGCATCGGCCGCGCGGTGGCCCTCGCGCTGCTCGCCGAGAGCTGGTCGGTCGCGCTGGCCGGACGCCGCCAGGCGGCTCTGGATCAGACCCGGTCGCTGGCTGCACCGGCTGCCGCTGCGCTCGCCGTGCCGACCGATGTGACCAGCGAGGCGGCCGTGGCCGCGCTGTTCCAGCTGACGGTGGAAAAATTCGGGCGGCTGGATCTGCTCTTCAACAACGCCGGCGTCAGCGCGCCGCCCACGGCCCTCGAGGAGCTGAGCCTGGAACAGTGGCATGCAGTCATCGGCGTGCACGTCACCGGGGCCTTTCTCTGCGCCCGCGCAGCGGTGCGGGTCATGAAGCAGCAGCGACCGTCCGGCGGCCGGATCATCAATACCGGTTCGCTGTCCGCGCAGGTTCCGCGCCCGCTGACGGTGCCCTATACCGTGGCCAAGCACGCCATCAGCGGCCTGACGAAGTCCCTGGCGCTGGACGGGCGCGCCCACCAGATTGCCTGCGGCCAGATTGATATCGGCAATGCGGCGACAGCGATGACGGCCCACATGCCGGGCGGCGCGCTGCAGGCGGATGGCAGCGTCAGAGCGGAGCCGACCATCGATGCCCGCCACGTGGCCGAGGCGGTCCTGTACATGGCGAGGCTCCCGCTCGATGTCAATGTGCCGGCGATCACGGTGATGGCCTTGCAGATGCCGTTTGCGGGCCGGGGTTAGTTGCAGGGGAGGATCAGGCCGTGCGTGTCCATGTCCTGTTTTCCATCGCGCTTGCGGGGCTCTGGCTCTTGCAGCTCCCGCAGGCCGTCGCGGCAGCGCCCGATGACGGCCCCGCCGTGCGCCCGGTTTACCTGGACAGGGCCGGTGTCGTCCGCTGGCGCGACAGCCGGGAAGAAGTCGCGCTGTACGGCGCCAATTATTGCCTCATGTCCGGCTCCGACTACCGCATGGCCGGGCTGATCGGCGCGGATCGCAAGGCGATGATCGATGAGGACATGGCGCAGTTCGCCCGCATGGGCTGGACGGCGCTGCGCCTGTGTTCCTGGGGTGATTGGGAAAATGCCGACCGGGCCGGGAATCTGATCGTCAACGAACACGTGGATCTGCTCGATTACCTGATCGCGAAGGCGCGCGAGCGCGGCATCTACATCCTGCTGACGCCGATTCACACCTATAATCCGGCCTGGGCGGATCAATTGGACCAGCCGACGCAGAACGTCGGATTTTCGCGGTATTTCGAGCGCTCCGAGATGGGCACCGACGCCGCGTCCATCGCGGCGCAGGCCCGCTACATCCGTCAGCTGCTCGAGCACGTCAATCCGTACACCGGAGTGGCCCTCAAGGACGAGCCGGCCATCCTGTTCATCGAGATGATCAATGAGCCGGTGCATCACCCGGAGGATCTGGACGGTTCCATCCGCTACATCAACACGCTCGTCAGCGCCGTGCGCGCCAGCGGAGCGCGCCAGCTCACTTTCTTCAATGTCTCGCAGGATTTCGCGATCGCGCCGGCCATCAAGGCCTCCAAGGTCGACGGCGTCAGCTTCGGCTGGTATCCGACCAGCCTGGTCGCCGGCCACGCGCTCAAGGGAAATTTCCTGCCGGCCGTGGACGGCTACCCCGACATGTTGCGGCCCGACCTGGCAGACCGGCCGCGCATCGTGTACGAATTCGACCAGGCGGACCTGATTTCGGGCTACCTGTATCCGGCGATGGCCCGCACCTTTCGCTCGGTCGGCGCACAGCTGGCCACCATGTTTGCCTACGACATGCTGCAGACCGCGCCCTTCAATCTGGGCTGGCAGACGCACTTCCTGAACCTCGTGCATACCCCCAGGAAGGCGGTGAGCGCGGTGATAGCCGCCGAGGCGATGCGCCGGCTGCCCCGGATGCAATCCTACGGTCACTATCCGGACAGCCAGCGCTTCGGCGATTTTCGCGTCAGCTACGAAGGCGACCTGAGCGAACTGAATGCCCGTGACGCCTTCATGTACGCCGGTGACACGGCGGATACGGCGCGCGACCCGAAAGCCCTGGGGCGCCTCGTGGGTTTCGGTGCCTCGGGCACCGTTGACTATGAAGGCACGGGCGCCTACTTCCTCGACAAGCTGCGCGAGGGCGTGTGGCGGCTGGAGCTCTATCCGGACGAAATCCTGGTGCGCGACCCCTTCGAGCAGCCCCAGCCCGACAAGGTGGTCTCGCGGCTGCTGTACCGGTCCTGGCCCATGAAGCTGCAGCTGCCGGATCTCGGGGAGGCCTTCGTCGCGACGCCGCTGAACGTGCCGGGTGAGGCCGCCGCCGCGCGGACCGCGGCGCGCGGCGTCTTCAAGGTGGAACCGGGCGTGTGGCTGCTCACCGCCAAGGGGCATGACCCGAATGCGGATCTGCCCGCGCGAGCCGGTCGTGTCGCTCTCCGGGAATTTCACGTCAATGCGCGCGCGAGCTATACGGATCTGGTCCAGACGCTCGCGCCGCCCGAATTCACGGTGGGCACGCCTGTGGAGATTCGCGTGCGGGTCGCCAACGATGCCTTGCCGGAGGCCGTCAGGTTGTGGGTGCGGCCCGCCGGCCTGGGGTTTTCCGGCCAGCCGATCGCAATGCAGCGCGCGCGCGGCAACAACTATGCCGCCGTGCTGCCGCCGCAGTACCAGGTGCCAGGGCTGTATGAGTACGCAGTGAGCACGCAAACCGGGGATCGGATCAGGAGCTTTCCGGGCGGTGTGCCGCGGCAACCCTTGCAATGGCCGTTCCGCCTCGACACCTTCTGGTCCTTCACCGTTACCCCTCCGGGCACGACGATGCGCCTGTTCGATCCCAAGAGGGACTACGAGCGGCTCTCCTTCGTTCGTCCGGAGGAGCAATATCGGAGTCCATTCTTTCGCCTGACGCCCGCAGAGAGCGCGGACGAGGTGGCCTTGACGCTGGACCTGCCGGATCTCGGCCGGGACACACCGGAGCGTTATGCGGCGGCCCTCTACATCGGGGATGCCATGGCGGTGCGCCAGAGCGAGCTCGCGAGCGCGGATGCGCTGCACGTCAAGCTCAGGGCGGACGGCGGATCACGCAAGAGCCTGCAGCTGACCCTGGTCGAGAAAGACGGCACCGCCTGGAGCGCTTCCGTCCCTGCCACGGCCGCCTGGGAAAACGTCACCGTTCCGCTCGGCAGCCTGGCGCCGACGCGCAGCATCCATATTCCCAGTCCTTATCCCGGGCTGTGGAACTACTGGCGCGCAGCGGCGCAGGGGCGCGGAGGCCTGGCGGATCACATTCACATCGAAGATGTGGAGCGCCTGCAGCTCACGGTGACACCCAACACTGGCGATACCGCCGCCGACACGGCGAAAGGCGCAGCGGTGGAATCGATCACGCTCTCCTTCAGCGGCGGCAGCTAGCGCGTGGGCGCACCCGGGCGGTGCGCCGCCGTACTGGCCAGCATTCTGTGCTCGGGTGCCGCCGCGGGCGCCACAGGCGCAGAACGGGAACCCACTCCCGGCAGGGCCTGGATCCTGCCCTTCGCCGGGACGGCGGCCCTGGAAATGGGGTGGATTCCGGCCGGTACATTCCTGATGGGCAGTCCAACCTCCGAGCCGTTGCGCCGCGCCGATGAAGGGCCCGTGACGAGCGTCAGGCTGAGGCACGGTTACTGGCTCGGGACCACCATGGTGACGATCGGGCAGTGGCGAGCCCTCATGGGGCGGGGCGTGCGCGAGCAGCTCGCGAGCGCCCTACGCGACGACACGCTGCATGATTTTGGCGGCCCGAGGCAGACCCTGCGCGCCTACATGCACTTCGCAGCGGACGTGGATCCCGGCAGGTACCTGACCGGTGAAGCCGACGAGCTGCCCATGTACTACGTGAGCTGGCAGGATGCCGTGTCGTTCTGCCGGACACTCACTGCGCGCGAGCGTTCCGCCGGCCGACTGCCGCCGCACTACGAATACACCCTGCCTACGGAAGCGCAGTGGGAGTACGCCAGCCGCGCCGGCACCGCGAGTGCAAGCTACGCCGGCGCGCCGGTGCTGCACGCTCAGCGTGCCCTGGCGCTGGACGACATGGCCTGGTACGACGCCAACAGCGCGTCCGGGTACACGGGCCGCGGCTGGCTCATCCATGGGCAAGCGGCCGGACCACACCCGGTCGCGCGCAAGCGGCCCAATGCCTGGGGTCTGTATGACATGGCGGGAAATTTGTGGGAGTGGTGCCTGGACTGGTACGGGCCCTATCCTGGCGGTGATGTGATCGACCCGGCCGGACCGCTGTCCGGCGTCGCGCGCGTCAATCGGGGCGGCAGTTTCGGCAGTGGCGCGGCGGCCCGCGCGAGCAATCCACCCGCCGAAGCCAGCGCCTTCAGGGGCTTTCGGCTGGCGCTCGTCACGCGCTGAGCGCGCTATTTCGACAGTGTGCAGGTGACTCCGCTGCGCGCGGCCTTCGCACAATCGACTGCGTCGTAGGGCCAGGTGTTGCCCTCCAGCGGGATGAAGGCCACCACGCTCGCCTTCTGGTCGGCGCAGCGATACTCCACGACGTAGCGCTTGCGGACCTCCTCACGCCCGACGAGCTGAAGCTGTTCGATCGTGCACGACACCCCGTTCTGGGCGAGCGCCGCCCTGAAGGTGTCCTGCGTGACGGGCGCCTTGACGGGTCCGGCGTCGGTGAGGCTGCACTTGATGCCGTGCTCTGCCGCCTCGGCACAACTCATGACGGTGGTCGGGCTCGCAGAACCCGGCAGCGGCGACTGCACCAGATAACCGTTTCCTTCCTTGCAGGCCGCCTCGGAGTATTCCGAATGCGTCGCTTCGCTGCGGCCAAACCACTGCAGTTCCTTGACCGTGCAGGCCGCGCCCTTGGAGGACTGGATGAGCCGGGCGACAAAGGCGTACACATCCTTGTTTTCCGGCAGCGTGCAGAAATAGCCCGGCTTCGCACCCTTGGCTACATCCTGCGCACGGGCATCTTCGGCGTGGACGCAGGAGATGCCGACGGGCGGATCGTGTCCCTGAGTCTCCAGGATATAGCCCATGCCCTCGGCGCAGGCCACCTCGTAGACACGCGCCTCGGTGTCCTTGCCACCGGATTTCGTCTTCGCCGTGCCCGAGACCAGCAGCGCGGCATCGCTGACCGTGCAGCTGATCTGCAGGGTCTTCAGCAGCTCCTCGCTGTCGGCTTGCGCCTTCAGCCGCGCAGGCGAAGCATCCTTGTGCTCGCTGTTGAGTTTCTCCAGATCCTCATGGGAAATGGAGCCGTTGAGGCGGCCGTTGTCCTGCGTATAGCCTCCCGGCCTGCTGTTTTGAGCACCGGCGGGGGCGCTGGCCAGGCACAGGAGTGCAAGCAGCGCAACAGTCGCGGTAATACTCGAACGACTCCAAGACATAGATGTGTCCTCATCTCACTTCGTACAGCCGGTCCGGTGCAACCACCTGCGACCTGAGTTCCAACCGTGCCGCCACCAGACCATCAGCCGCGGCCGCAATACGGATCGCGCCGGCGCCGTGCGCCCGGGCGCGGACGATCAGCAACGCCAGACCGTTGAACGCCTTGCGATAATCTGCGTGAAAGGGCTCCACGGTGGCCGCACTGCCGTTATCCACGGCGGCAATCCGTCCCATTCCGGAAACCTGGAATCTCAGCAGATTGTCAGCCGTCGGGCATAGATTACCCTCCTGGTCCTCGATGCGCACCGTGACGAACGCCAAATCGTCCCCGTCCGCGGCGAGGCTGGAGCGATCGGCCAACAGCCGGGAATTCATGGTCCACGCCCTGATTGCGGCTAAGGCCGCTTCATCATGCCCTGTTGATCGAGCCAGTCCAGGAGCCGCTGCGGCCACGCGGCCACCGGTCCGGTGTTCTCGGCGCGCAGGCCGAAGCCGTGACCAACGCCGTCATAAATATGCAGCTCCGCCTTCGCGCCGGCGCGACGCAGGCTGAGGTAGAGCGAGGCGAGCCCCTCGGATATGGCCGCCTGATCGTCCGCGCCGCAGACCAGGAAGGCCGGAGGCGTCGCCGGTGAAACCCGCAGGTCCGCCGGAATGGCCGGATAGAACAGCGCCTGGAAGTCGGGCCGCGAGCTCACGCGCCGGGCGGCGTCGGCTGCTCCGGCCTGGCCGTCCTCGAAGCGCGTGGCGGCGAGGAAGGCCAGCTCACCGCCCGCGGAGAAGCCCAGCACGCCGATGCGATGGGGATTGATCTGCCATTCCTCTGCCCGGCTGCGCACCAGGCGGATGGCGCGCTGCGCGTCCGCGAGTTCATCTCCTTCGACCGTGTAGGTCGAACCGGGTTGCCGCGCGAGCCGGTACTTGAGGATGAAGGCGGCGATGCCGTGAGCGGCGAGGAAATCCGCGACGCGGTAGCCCTCGTGATCCATCCACAGCTCGGCATGGGCGCCGCCTGGAATCACGACGATGGCGGCCCCGCTCGCCAGTTCCGATCGCGCGTCGTACCTGATCATCGAGGGCCGGTGCACGTTCGAGACGACGTGGTCGCCGCGCTCGCTCAGGCGCACGGTCTCCTGTCCGCTGTCCCGCCCTTCAGATCCCGGAGCGCCGTTGGGCCACAGCACAATGGTCTGCGGGTCGCCGGCCACTCCGGCCGGACACAGCAGGAGCCACAGGAGCGCCGCCGCACATCCGCTGCCGCTGAACTTCCGTGCTGCGCTATACATGAACGCTCCTATGAAGACGGGCTCAGGGGCTGCACGGCCGGCCACGTCAGGGTGCGCTCGGCCGCCGTCGTCCCGGTCGGGCCGCGCACCGTGATGGTCAGGCGCAGCGAGGGTCCGGTGAACCCTTGCGGCACGCTGCCGCTGAGCCGCTCGGGGTGGACGAACTCGCTGAGGAGGCGGGCACCGCGCGCCAGCGTGACGCCGGCTTCATCCTGCACGGTCCACAGCAGCTGGTAATTGTGCATCGGATAGGAGGGCAGTTCACGCTCGGAATTCGGCGTGATTGTGGCCGTGAAGCCCGCCACCGGATCGCCCGTCCACTGCGCCTCGATCCGGGCCAGTGCGGTGAGCTGCTGCCAGGCGGCGTAGGAGGGCTTGGGCCGCCGCAACTCATCCACGACACCGTGCTCGACGAAGCCCTCGACCTGCCCGGGAGCGAGATTGCGCCGTGACTTGTAGTCCTGGTAACACCACATGATGGCCCCGGCAATCCAGTCGCGCGCCGCCAGGACCGGCAGCTGCTGCTGCAGGGTGCGAATGCGGCTCGGGTCGGCCTCGGCCGGCGGCCTGGCGAACATGCCCGGATATCCGAACTCGGAAATGATGACCATCTTGGCCGGAAACAGGGCATTGACCCTGTCCAGCGCGGGCTCCAGGGCTGCCGCCGGGCCATGCCAGGTGCCGAAGTACTGGTTCATCATCAGGAAATCCGCGTCATTGGCGGCCGATTGCTCCGCGCGCTCGAGCTTGGGCAGATTATCATCCGCGAAGCTGACGTAGCGGCCGGGATCGAGCTGCCGGATCATCGCGCGCATCGCACGGAAATAGGCGATCCCCGCGTCCGTGGCCCAGGCGCTTTCGTTGCCGACACTCCAGGCCAGGACGCTGGGGTGATTGCCGGCTTCCTCGATCATCTCCCGCATCTGCTGCTCGGCCAGCGCGAGCACCTGCGGATCGGCGAACTGCGCCGCGCTGAACTGCCACAGGGGAATCTCCGGAATCAGCAGGATGCCGTGCCGGTCGGCGTAGTCGAGGATGTAGGGGTTCTGGGGGTAGTGCACCGGCCGCGACAGGGTGGTGTTCAGCGCTTTCAGATCGTCATAGTCGCGGCGCATCGTCGCGGGCGTTTCGGCCAGCCCTTCCGCCGGGGAGTCCTCGTGCCGGGCGAGGCCGGTGAGCCGCACGCGCTCGCCATTGACCAGCAGGTGCCGGTCCCTGATGTCGAGCGTGCGCACACCGAAGGAGTCGCTCTGCGTATCCAGCGCGCGGCCGTCACGGCCGCTCACGTCCACGACCAGGCGATACACGTCGGGATGATCAATGCCCCACAATTTCGGCCGCGTCAATTCCAGGGTGAGGGCGGCGTCCTGATCGCCCCCGCCCGGATCCAGCGTCCGGGTGGCGCTGGCGGCCAGCTGATCGTCCGGACCGTAGGCCCTGGCGCGCAGCTGCACCGGCGTACCGGCCGGCAGCGCACTGTGGAGGAAGACCTGGTCGTGGACGAGCCAGTTCGCACCGCGCTTTTCCGTACGGATACTCTGGCGCCGGACCCAGACCGGCCCGCTGGTGCTCATCCAGACGTCGCGGACGACGCCCCCATACGTCCACCAGTCGTACCAGGACTGTGGCGTGCCGCGCGCACCGTAGCCGGGGATGGTCGCAATGCCCGGTCGATTGTCGATGCGCACGGCGAGGTAGTTGTGCTCGCGCAGCTGCGCGCTGATGTCGAAGGAATAGGCGGTAAAGCCGCCTTCATGGCCGCCCAGTTCGACGCCGTTGAGCCAGACGCGGGACTTGTAGAAGGTGGCCCCGAAGTGCAGCTGCACGTGGTTCAGCGGATCGCGGACGGGCGTATCGAAGCTGCGGAAATACCAGCCGACACCCATGAAATCGTGCAGGCGCCCGACGTTCCAGGTGTGGGGGAGGGTGACCGGATCCGTTCCGGCAGGCAGGGAAGACATCCACCCCATCCAGTCGCCAAACTCATCCGGGTCGGCGCGAAATTGCCAGTCCTGATCGAGGTCCAGTCGTGCCGCGGCGCAGGCCGGCCGGGGCGCCTGGGCCAGGGCTAGTGCGCCGAGGCCGCACAGCAGTGCCGAGCGCAGGCGGTGTCTCATTTTTGTCATGGCATCACCTGTCCGCCGTTGACGTGAATAATCTGGCCCGTGATGTACCCGCTCAGTGCGGCGGAGGCGAGGAACAGGAAGGCCCCGATGCAGTCAGCGGGCGTGCCGAGGCGCCCGAGGCACACGGACCTGCGCATCGCCTCCAGGCGCTCGGGTGGAGTCGAGGCGTGAAAGGCGGTCGCGATGACCCCGGGTGCCACCGTGTTGACGCGGATATGCTGCGCCGCGAATTCGCGCGCCAGATGCCGGGTCAGGTTGTGCACGAAGGCCTTGGCCGAACCATAGATACCCGTCCCGGGGCCGCCGCCGTCGAGCGCGGCGATCGATCCGACGTTGATGATGGCACCGCCGCCGCGCCTCACCAGGTGCGGGACGGCGGCCTGGCACGTTCCGATGACAGCGCGGGCGTTGAGGTTGCAGACCGCGTCGATCCAGTCCTCGTCGGCCTCGAGGAAGGGCCGCCGGCTGACCAGGGAGCCGGCGCAATTGATGAGCACGTCCAGTCCCTGCAGTGCGCGCGCACCCTCGTCCACGAGCTGGCGAGCGGCCCCGCGCCGGCTGAGATCAGCCTGCAGCAGCACGCCCGTTCCGCCCTGGGCCTGAATGTCGCGGGCGAGGGACTGCGCCGCGGCCTCCCCGGAGTGCCAGTGGATCGCCACCCGGGCTCCCTGCCCGGCGAAGGCCCGGCAGACGGCCGCGCCGATGCCGGAACTGGCTCCGGTGACCAGCACAGACTTGCCGCCCAGATCGTCGATCCGAACCATGGAATGCTCACCTGTGGCCGCCCTGGCCGGCCGCCGGGCCGCGACCCAGCTGATCACCCTTTTCGGCCCTTCGTACGTGTGTCAATTATATTATAATATTGCAAAATTGAGGGGGTCAATAGCTAAGTGCCGACACTCATTCACCCGCGCCCGGACGCGCGTGTTATATTGATCATATAAAATTGACACAACCGGATGCCGCCGGGCAGGCGCCGCGGGCGAAGGATTGATCTGCACCATGACGCGAGAGAAAAAGCCGCTGCGCAGCACTCGCAGTTACGGTCCCAGGGACAAGGACGGCTTCATCCACCGCAGCTGGATGAAGAGCCAGGGGCTGCCGCCGGACGTCTTTGACGGCCGGCCGGTGATCGGCATCTGCAACACCTGGTCCGAACTGACGCCGTGCAACGCCGGGCTGCGCGATATCGCCGAGCACGTCAAGCGCGGGGTCTGGGAGAGCGGTGGGCTGCCGTTGGAATTTCCCGCCATGTCGCTCGGTGAGACGCAGATGCGCCCCACCGCCATGCTGTTCCGGAACCTGCTCGCGATGGAAGTCGAGGAATCGATCCGCGGCAATCCAATCGATGCGGTCGTGCTGCTGGGTGGCTGCGACAAGACCACGCCGGGACAGCTCATGGGCGCGGCCAGCGTGGACCTGCCCACGATCGTCGTGTCCGCCGGGCCGATGCTGAACGGCAAGTTTCGCGGCTGCGACATCGGCTCCGGCACCGACGTGTGGAAGTTCAGCGAGGCCGTGCGCGGCGGCCGCATGTCCCTCGATGATTTCATGGCGGCCGAATCCGGCATGTCGCGCACGCCCGGGACCTGCATGACGATGGGCAGTGCCTCGACGATGGCCTGCCTGATGGAAGCGATGGGCATCGCCCTGCCTTTCAACGCTACGGCACCGGCGGTGGACGCGCGCCGCCGCCGCATCGCGCACGAGAGCGGCCGGCTCATCGTGCAGATGGCCCGGGATGACCTGCGCCTCTCGAAGCTGCTGACTGCCGCTGCCTTCGATAATGCCATCCGCGTGTTGGGCGCGATCGGCGGCTCGACCAATGCCGTGCTGCATCTGCTCGCCATCGCGGGCCGGCTCGGCGTGGCGCTGACGCTGGAGGACTTCGACCGCCTGACCGTCGAGGTACCGCTGCTGGTGGACCTGCAGCCCTCGGGGCGTTTCCTGATGGAGGACCTGCACTACGCCGGGGGACTGCCGGCGGTCATGAAGGAACTCGCCCCGCTCCTGCATACCCAAGCGCCGGCAGTCTCGGGCCAGACGCTCGGGGAGAGCCTGGCCGGCGCCGAGTGTTTCAACCGCGAGGTCATCCATACCCTGGTGCAGCCTGTCAACCCGGTGTCAGGAATCTGGGTGCTCAGCGGGAACCTGTGCCCGCAGGGCGCGGTGATGAAGCCGAGCGCGGCAAGCCCGGCGCTCTTCAGACACCGCGGTCGCGCCGTCGTCTTCGCCTCGATCGAAGACTTCCGGGCGCGCATCGATGATCCGGCCCTCGTGGTCGACGAGCAGTCGGTGCTGGTCCTGCGCGGCTGCGGACCGCGTGGGTATCCGGGCATGCCCGAGGTCGGCAACATGGCGCTGCCCCGCAAACTGCTGGAGCGCGGCGTCAAAGACATGCTGCGCATCTCCGACGCCCGGATGAGCGGGACCGCCTTTGGCACGGTCGTCCTGCACGTGGCGCCGGAGTCTGATGCCGGTGGACCCTTGGCCCTGGTGCAAAATGGCGATGAGATTGTCCTCGACGGGCCGCAGCGGCGGCTCGAGCTGCTGGTCAGTCCCGAGGAATTGGCCCGGCGAAGGGAGGCCTGGACTGCCAGCCAGCAACCGGCAAGATATGCGCGTGGCTACTACAGCCTTTACATCCAGCACGTGATGCAGGCCGATCGGGGCTGCGATCTGGATTTCCTGGTCGGGGCCAGCGGCAGCGCCGTCGAGCGGGAATCGCATTAGTGGGTGCAGCGCGATTCCTGGTGGGCGACTGGGGCACGACTCACCTGCGTCTGCACTTGTGCGATGAGAACGGCGCCGTGCTCGAGAGCGTCAGCGGTCCGGGAGCGGCGGAGGTCACGGGCCGCTTCGCGCCGGTATTCGATGAATTGTCGGGGCGCTGGCGCAGCCGCTATGGGGCCCTGCCGGTGACCCTGTGCGGGATGGTGGGCTCGAACATCGGTCCCACGCGGCTGGAGCGGATCGGGAGCGAGTGCGTGTCGGCCCACGGCGGGCTCGTCCATATCATCCCCGGGCTTTCCTGCCGCAATCGCTTCGATGCGCCGGATTTCCTGCGCGGGGAGGAAACCCAGATCCTCGGTGCCCTGCAGCTCGATCAGGGCCTGCAGCGGGGGCGTCACCTGCTGTGCCTGCCGGGCACGCACACCAAGTGGGTCATGCTCGAGGAAGCGGTCGTGATGGATTTCCTCACCGCTCCCACGGGCGAACTGTTCAGCCTGCTGCGCGATCGCAGCGTGCTGGTACGCGGCCCCGGCGGCGCCGGGACCGAGGTCGATGACACGGCCTACGCCAGAGGACTGGCTCGTTTCAACGAGTTTCCGCACGCCCAGATCCTGCACCGTCTGTTCGAATGCCGCTCCCGTCTGCTCAATGGGGAGCTGTCATCGGGCTCGGCCAGTTCGTTCCTGTCCGGTCTGCTGATCGCGAGCGACATCGCCGGTGCCCGCCAGCTGATGCCGGGCGCCTTCACCGACGGGAAGATACGCCTGGTGGGCTCACCCGAACTCACCGCGCTGTATGCTGCGGGCCTCGCTGCACGAGGCCATGGGGCGCAACAGGTGGACGGCGCTGCGGCCTCGCTGGCCGGCCTCAGGCACGTGCATGATCAGTTGAGCAGGGGAGGCGCCGCGCATGCCAAGGCCTGAGTTGCCCCGCACCGGGATCACGCTGGTCGCTATCCTGCGCGGCATCGTGCCCGATCGGGTCGTGGAGGTGGCCGCTGCCCTCTACGCGGCGGGCCTACGCACGCTGGAGGTTCCGCTCAACTCTCCCGATCCCTACGCCAGCATCGCGGCGCTCGCGGCTTCCGGCCCGCCCGATTGCCTCATCGGCGCGGGCACGGTCCTGAACATCGAGCAGCTGCGGCTTGCCCACGCCGCGGGCGGGCGCCTGGCGGTGGCGCCCAATTGCGAGCCCGCCCTCATCGCCGCCGCCCTCGAGCTCGGCATGGAGGCGATGCCCGGGTTCGCGACCGCCACCGAGGCCTTTAACGCATTGCGTGCCGGCGCGACCCACCTTAAGCTCTTTCCGGCCGTCAGCCACAGCCCGCCCCATCTGCGTGCACTCCGCTCCGTCCTGCCGGCCGAAGCGAAGGTGTACCCGGTGGGAGGAATCGGGGCCAAGGACATCCTGCCGTGGCTGGCAGCCGGAGCGGCCGGTTTTGGGTTCGGCTCGGAACTGTTCCGGCCCGAATACAGCCTCGCCGACATCGAACGCCGCGCCCTCGAACTGGTGCGGGCCTACTCGCAAGCCTGCCGCGAACTCGGCCGGCCACGGGACGGCATGGGCGCTGACTAAAATACCGGGGAGAAGAACTTGACACTTTCAACGCTCGACATCGCCATCATCTGCCTGTACGCGGTCTCCATTTTCGTTCTCGCGCAATGGGTCTCGCGCGAGAAGGACTCCCACAAGAAGGATGCGCAGGATTATTTCCTCGCCAGCCGCGCCCTGCCATGGTGGGCCATCGGCACCTCGCTGATCGCCGCGAACATCTCCGCGGAACAGATCATCGGCATGTCCGGATCCGGCTACGTCATCGGCCTCGGGATCGCCTCCTATGAGTGGATGGCCGCGCTCACGTTGATCATCGTCGGCAAGTTCTTCGTGCCCATCTTCCTGAAGAACGCCATCTACACCATGCCGGAATTCCTGGAGCGCCGCTTCAGTACCACGGTCCGGACGGTCATGGCGATCTTCTGGCTGGTCGTGTACGTCTTCGTCAATCTCGTCGCCATTTTGTGGCTGGGGGCCACCGCGGTGCATACCGTAACGGGCGTCGATGTGCAGATCGCGCTGATCGCGCTCGGCCTGTTCGCCGCTGTATGGCGGTCTCAAGGCCGTGGCGCTCACGGACATCGTGCAGGTCTCGCTCCTGGTGCTCGGTGGGCTGATCATCAGCTACATCGCGCTGACCAAGGTGGGTGCCGGTAGCGGCGTCGTGGCGGGATTCCAGGAGCTGACGCACCGTTTCCCGGATAAATTCCACATGATCCTACCGGCCAGCAGTCCGCACTACAAGGAGCTGCCCGGCCTCTCGGTGCTGCTCGGCGGCATGTGGGTCATGAACGTGTCGTACTGGGGGTTCAATCAGTACATCATCCAGCGCGCGCTCGGCGCCAAGGATATACGCGAGGCGCAAAAGGGGATCGTGCTCGCGGCGTTCCTGAAGCTGCTCATGCCGGTCATCATCGTGCTGCCCGGCATCGCCGCCGTGGCGCTGGCGCCCAATCTGCCGCGACCGGACCAGGCCTACCCGCACCTGATGGCCATGCTCCCCTCCGGCATCCTCGGCCTGGTGTTCGCGGCCCTGATCGCGGCGATCGTGGCCTCCCTGGGCTCCAAGATCAATTCCATCGCCACCATCTTCACGATGGACGTCTATCGCCCGCTGCGTCCGCAGACTTCGCAGCAGAAACTGGTGCTGGTCGGCCGCGTCACGGCCGCGACGGCGTTGATCATCGCCATCATCTCGGCGAAGCCCCTGCTCGGGAGCTTTGACCAGGCCTTCCAGTACATCCAGGAGTACACAGGGTTCGTTACGCCCGGGATCTGCGTGATCTTCCTGCTCGGGATGTTCTGGTCTCGCTGCACGGCGGCCGGCGCGCTCGTGGCGGCGATCGGGTCCGCGGTGCTGTCCGCCGTGCTGAAGTGGCTGTGGCCTGCGCTGCCGTTCATGGATCGCGTCGGTCTGGTATTCGTGGCCTGCCTGGGGGTCGCCGCGGCAATCTCCCTGCTGCAGGCGCCCCCGACGGCCGCGATGCGGGTCGACCTGAAGAATATCGACTACTCCACCAGCACGGGCTTCAAGATCGGAGCGGCCGTGGTGACCGCCATCCTGGTCGTCCTCTACACCGTGTGGTGGTAGAGCGGCCCGTTGACCACGCCGGCAGTGACTCCGTTCCGCATCATCGGCGCCCGGAACATTGTCGGTGAGTGCGTCCTGTGGGACTGGCGTCACGGCCATCTGTGGTGGACGGATATACAAAGCCGCCAGCTGCACCGCTACGACTGGGCGGGCGAAGGGCTGGAGGTCTACAGCACGCCGGAGCGGGTGGGATCCTTCGGCTTTGTCGCGGGCGAAGCGCGGCTGGTCACCGCATTCGCCAGCGGCGTCGCACTCTACGACGTGGCCGCCAGCTCCGTGGAATGGATCGCGAGGCCGCAGGAAATCGTGGAGGGCGTTCGCTTCAACGACGGCCGCGTGGACCGCCGCGGGCGATTCTGGGCCGGCAGCATGGTCGAAGGGCCGCAGAAGTCGGCGGATGGGTGCCTGTACTCGATAGGCCGCGGCGGGAGCCTGCGCCGCCAGGAGCATGGGCTCCGGATCTCCAACGGCCTGTGCATGAGCCCGGATGGGTCGCGACTGTATTTCTCCGATTCGCCGTTGCGAACCATCTACGTCTACGATCTTCTCGAGCCTGAAGGCCTGCTGGCGAACCGGCGCGTCTTCGCGCGTACGCCGGAGGGCGCCTGCCCGGACGGTGCCGCGGTCGATGTCGACGGCTGTGTGTGGAGCGCGCACTGGGGCGCGGGCTGCGTCGTGCGCTATACGCCCGAGGGACGCATCGACCAGACGATTGCGGTGCCCGCGACCCAGCCCAGCTGCGTGTGCTTCGGCGGGCCGGAGCTGGATATCCTGTGCGTCTCCAGCGCGCGGGAGAATCTGAGTGCAGCGGCCCTGAGCGCCGAGCCGGACGCGGGCTCGGTATTTCTGTACCGCGCCGGCGCCCAGGGGCTGCCCGAGCCGGAGTACCTGCAATGAATACTCGTGTGAGTGGCCAGAATCTGACCTACAGCATCGCCCATCACATCGGTATCGCGATCGTCACGGGCGTCTATTCCAAGGACAACCCGATTCCCATTGAAGCGGACCTGTGCCGGGAATATGGCGCCAGCCGCCCCGTGCTGCGCGAGGCCGTCAAGATGCTCACGGCCAAGGGCCTGCTCGGCGCGCGGCCGCGGCGCGGCACCTGGGTGCAGCCCGAAGAGCGGTGGAACCTGCTCGATCCGGACGTTCTGGGGTGGCTGCTCGAGCGCAAGTTCTCGCCCGCCCTGCTGATCGAATTCACGGAGCTGCGCCTGGCCGTCGAGCCCGGCGCGGCGACGCTGGCGGCCCGCGCTGCCGGCCCCGAGGAAAAGCGGGTGATCAGCCGTGCCATCGAACGCATGCAGGCCGCCGACCGCGGCGATGACGATCCGCTCGAATCGGACATCGCTTTTCACGTCGCGGTGCTCGGGGCGAGCCGGAATCGCTTCTACGCTCAACTTGCCGGTTTCACCTCCACGGCGCTGCGCATCAGCATCCGGATGACCAACCGTTACAAGGGCGTGAGGCTTGCGAGCGTCGCCGACCACAAGAAGGTCGCCGACGCCATCATTGCCGGCAAACCCGCCGTGGCCGGCGAGGCGATGCGAAAGCTGATTCAGGAAGCCCTGGATATCATCAGGAAGCGCAACGCCGCCGCCGCACCGCGCCGGGCTCCGGGCGCAGCGGCCGGATGAGCCGGACCCGGCTCGCGATCGTCGGACTGGGCAAGATCGCCCGCGACCAGCACGTCCCCTCCCTGATGGCCAGCCCGGCGTTCGAGCTCGTCGCCGTGGCCAGCCCGCACAGCAGGCTCCCGGGCGTACCCAACTATGCGGATCTGGCCGCCCTGCTGAAGGCCGTGCCGGACCTGCCGGCGGTGGCACTGTGCACTACACCGCAGGTCCGCTTCGAAACGGCGCGCATGGCCCTGGAGCAGGGCTGCCATGTGCTGCTGGAAAAGCCGCCGGGCATGACCACGAGTGAAGTGCAGGTGCTGGAGGATCTGGCGCGGAGCCGCGAGGTGGCGCTGTATGCCTCCTGGCACTCGCGTTACGCGAACGGCGTCGAACCGGCCCGCGCCTGGCTGCAGGGACGGCAGGTCCGCAGGGTCGAGGTGGTGTGGAAGGAAGACGTGCGCGTGTGGCACCCCGGCCAGAGGTGGATCTGGAAGGCCGGTGGCCTGGGCGTCTTCGATCCGGGCATCAACGCCCTGTCCATACTCAGCCGGATCCTGCCCGGTGATCTGCTGCTGCACAGCGCGGAGCTCTTCTTTCCGGGCAATTGCGAGACACCCATCGCCGCGCAACTGCAGCTCACCAGCACCGCGGGAGCGGCGGTGCACATGGCGCTGGATTTTCTGCACACCGGCAGGCCCGCTCAGGCTCCTCAACGGCGGCAGCGAGTTGCAGCTGGATGGCCGGGCGGTGGAGACTCCCCGGCAGAGCGAATATGCGCGGGTGTACGAGCACTTCGCGCGGCTGGTGCGCGAGCGGCGCAGCGACGTGGATCTCGCGCCCTTCCGCCTGGTGGCCGACGCCTTCCTGTGCGGCCGGCGCGTGGAAGTGGCGCCGTTCAACGAGTAACAGGCGTCAGGAAGGATCTCGCGCGGTCGATCTGGTCACGAGCGCGGACAGTCGTTTTCGCTGCTGACCCTGAACCCAGAGTACCCATACCCCGCTAGAGTCCCTCAACTGAACCAAAGAGACGCTACCGCTGATGGGAGGAGCGCAGTATTTCGTCGGCTCTCGTTTGAAAGTCCGCAGAGGAGCTCACCTTCTTCAGCTCTTCCGCAAGGGCGCGTGCCTCCTGCATGTCTCCCAGGCGCATGGCAGCGAAGGCGCGCAAATAGAGGAGATGGTCCCGTTGGTCTGCTGTCCTGACCGAGCCAATCGGGCGGGCCGTGGCCAAGGCTTCAGAGAACCGGCCTTGGCTCATCTGCCGGTCGGCCAACACAAGGCGCGCCTCGAGGTTCTTCGGCTCCAAATCGAGCAATGCCGTCAACGCCGCAGTGGAACTTTCCGCCTTATCCGGCCCGGCGAGTTGCGCATAGTTCAACAGTAGCCGTGGGCTGCGGCTACCCAACTCAAATGCCTTGGCGAAATGTTCTGCGGCCTCACCAGGTTTGCCGTCGCGCCACGCAAGGTAGCCCAGATTCGCCCACGGCTCCGGCCGCCTGGCGTCTTCGCGTGCGAGTTCCTCAAAGCGGGTGCGAGCCTCAACCTGCCTGCCCTGCAACCCCATCAGCAACTCCGCTTGCGCCTCGCGCACGTCGAACATGTCGGCAGGTTGGCTCGTTAATTTGTCCGTGTCATCCAGCTTGATCTTCACCCTAAGCTTGTTGAAGGTGTTGCCCCGAATGTAGGACTTTAACTCACTCTCAAGCGTGGCGAAGGGCATGCCATATGCGGCCTCAAGTGCTTTTACCGAAGGCGTACCGCTGTTTACCGTGTTTACTAATTCCCAGAACTTGTGCTGATATTTGTCCGTCGTCGCAAGCATGTGGACGAAAGCCCAGCTCTGATTATAGAGGCTGCCTGCCTGCTTCGATTCGTTGTAATAGGGCGATGTTTGGTCCGCGGAGAGAATAGTCTCCATGGGCACCCAGGGATCACGGTTCAGTGCCTGCAGGCGACCAGGCAGGACGTCGCCGAATTCCGTGTCATTTCCCACCGGGCGGAGCGTAGAGAAGAGTTCCGCCAAACCTTCGTTGAGCCACGGCGGCAACGAATACCCAGCGTGCTCAAACGCCAAGTGCGTGTATTCGTGCGAAGCAGTGCGCGAGCTTTCCTCGCCTAGTTTACCCACGACGATGAAGTCGCGGTCTGACAGTCTGGAGTAGTAGGCGGTGGCGAACGCGTTGAGGCGGTAGGGCTGGTATTCCTTCTCGGAACCAAATATCACGACAGAGACTGGAACTGGCTTGTCAGGCGCGGCTGCGACGAGCCGGACGAAGAACCCGCGTACTCGCTCGAACTGGTTAAGGGCGTCGCGTGTCGCGCGTTCGCTGGCAGTCGAGTACACGTGAAAGTTCTCATTTTGCATCGTGATCCAGGTCGGCTGTGCGGACACAGCCGCCGTAGATAGCAGAATCGTGAGCATCGGGGACGCACGAAGCATGCGCCAAAGGCTATCAGGATGGCGGGCAGGAACGGAAGGGGAAAAGAAGAACCAGCAAATGATGGCTGCGGCCCCTAACTCTCCTGGCGCCGGCTGCGTCGCAGGAGCGTCAGGGCGAGGGTGGCGGAAGCGACGATGAGGAACAGGCTCACGGCATTCAGCACCGGTGTCGCGCCTTCGCGCATCCGTCCGTACATCATGATCGTCAACGGCGCGTCCGAACCGACCAGCATCAACGTCGTATTGAAATTCTCAAACGACATCAGGAAGGCGATGGCGGCCGAGCCGATCAGCGCCGGCCGCAGATAGGGCAGCGTGATGGTCCGGAGCACCGCCGGATGGGAGGCCCCCAGGTTCAGGGCGGCGTCCTCGAGCGTGCGGTCAAATCGCTTCAGCCGCGCACTGATGGTGAGCGTCGCGATCGCCGCGATATAGGAGAACTGGCCCAGCACCACCAGCGGCAGGCCGGGCCGCAGGAAATCGAGCTCCCAGCCGAACAGGTCGCTGCACAGCTCGGCGATGCGGCTGGCGAAGGCCAGGATGGAAATGCCCAGAATCACGCCCGGAATGACCAGCGGCGCGAGCATCACGACGGATAGGAGGTCCTTGCCGGGAAAGGCGAAGCGCTCCATCAGAAAGGCGTTGGCGGTTCCGATCAGCACCGACAGCGTCGTCACCCAGGCGGCGACGATGCAGCTCGTCCAGATGCTGCCCAGCAGTTCGTGGTCCGCGAACAAGCCGACGCGGCCGGTGGCGGCATTGCCGAGGAACCAGTCCAGCGTGAAGCCGTGCCACGGCGGGGCGGGGTAGGGCGCGTCGTTGAAGGCGAACACCGCGACCGTCAGCAGCGGCAGGAACAGAAACACGAGGAAGGCGATGACGTAGAGCGTCGTCGCGGTGCGCAGCCAGGCCGGTCGCGGGAGCGTCGGAATCATGTGCGCCGCATCACGTCACCGAAGCGCTGGCCGCTCAGTTTCAGGCCGAACCAGACCATCGCGGTCGACAGCGCCAGCAGCAGGAAGCCGAAGGCGGCGCCCTGTTCCCAGTTGAAGCGAACGATGAACTGCGTGTAGATCTGCTCCGTGAACCACAGCGAATTCTTGCCGCCGAGCAGGGTCGGCGTCAGGTAATTGCCGAGCGTCAGCATGAACACGACGATGCAGCCCGCGGTGATGCCCGGTGCCGCATGCGGAATCACGATCTCGCGCAGGATCGCGGCGCCCTTTCCGCCCAGGTTATAGGCGGCCTCGATCAGGGAGTTGTCCAGGCTCTCCAGGCTCCCCACCAGCGGCACCACCATGAACAGCAGCGAGGTGTAGACCAGACCGACCAGGATCGTCGCGTCGTGGTAGAGCATTTCCACGGGCACCGCGGTCAGGCCCAAGTGCACCAGCAGGCTGGGCAGCACGCCGGACTCGCGCAGCAGGATCATCCAGCCGAGCGTGCGCACGGTTTCGCTGACCCAGAACGGGATCAGGCACACCACGAACAGCAGCGCACTGGCGCGGCCGCGCGCCAGCTTGGCAATCGTCCAGGCGATCGGAAAGGCGACCACCAGCGTGAGCGCGGTGGCCAGCGCCGACAACAGCGCGGTTCTCACGAACACGTGCCAGTAGAGCGACTCCTGGAAGAAAGTGCGGTACTGGGCGAGGCTGGCGGTGAATTGGCGCGGCCCGACGCGCTCGCGCAGCGAGAGCAGCCCCAGATCGACGTGCGGCAGGATGATCAGGCCGAACAGCCACAACAGCACCGGTGCGAGCAGCAGCCCCAGTAGCAGGCGGCGGTACCAGGCCGCAGTCGCGGTCGCCTCAGGCATCGGCAGCGGGGGCGGCAAAGCAGGCCGCACGGTCCGGTTCGAAGCTGAAGTACACGCGTGCGCCCACCCGCAGGTCGGCGTAGGCACCGGTTTGAGGCAGCGCGATGCGGTACTCGAAACCGCTCCGTTGCTCCCTGAGCAGGATCGCCGAGTTCGCGCCATCGAACAGCAGGCTGATGACCTCGCCGGAATGCACTGCCTGTCCGGGCGGCATATCCGCGCTCGTGCGGCCGAGCGCGGTCGCCTCAGGCCGGATGAAGGCATCGACGCGGGCACCCAGTGACAGCGCGCTGTGGCGGCGAGCGCGGACCATCCAGCCACTGGCGGTCTCGACCTCGACATATTCACCGTCGAGCGCCGTGACCTTGCCGTTCACGCGGTTGTTGGCGCCGACGAATCCGGCGACGAAGGGCGTGGCTGGCGCATAGTACAGCTCCTGCGGCGTGCCCAGCTGCTCGAAGCGCCCGTGGTTCATGACGCCGACGTGATCCGAGAGCACCAGCGCCTCGGACTGATCGTGGGTGATGTACACGAAGGTCGTGCCGAAGCTCGCCTGCAGCTGCTTGAGTTCGATCTTCATGTGCTCGCGCAGCTTCAGATCCAGTGCGCCCAGCGGCTCATCCAGCAGCAGCAGCGTGGGCTCGAGCACCATGCTGCGCGCGATCGCCACGCGCTGGCGCTGGCCACCGGACAGCTCGTCGACGCGCTTGTTCCCCGCGCCGCCCAGGCCCACCGTTTCGAGCATTGCATCGGCGCGGCGCAGGCGCTCGGCGCGCCCCACGCCGCGGCGCGCGAGGCCGAAGGCCACGTTCTGGTGCACCGACATCATGGGAAACAGGGCCAGTTGCTGGAACACCATATTGACCGGGCGCCGGTTAGGCGCCACGCCGGCCATGCTGCGCCCGCCAATGGCAATGTCGCCCGCGTCGGGCTGGATGAATCCGGCAATCATCCGCAGCAGCGTGGTCTTGCCGCAGCCAGAGGGCCCAAGGATCGAGAAGAAGCTGCCACGCTTGACGGTGAAGGAAAGGCTGTCGACGGCCAGATGCGTGCCGAAGCGCTTGCTGACCGCGCGTGCCTCCAGATCCGGAGCAGCGGCCGCTCCAGCGCCCCCCGGCGTGCTCAATCGGCCGCCTTGATCCGATCGAGAATGCCACCCTCGATCTCTTCAAGGCCCGGGGGTATGGCCGGATACCACTTGATATTCTTCAAGCCGTCCGGAAAGCTCTCGTTGAATTGCGCGCGCAGGCGCGGATCCATGTACTGCTCGGCATCCTTGGCGGCCATGAAGTTGCCGATCGACTTGGCGATCTTCGCCGCGATCTGCGGGCGCATCACGAAATTGATCCAGGCGTAGACGCCCGCTTCATTGCGGCCGCGCGCCGGCAGCGCAAAGGTGTCCATCCACGCAATCGCGCCGGACTTCGGGTTGATGTACTTGATGTCGGGGTTCTCGCGATTCAGGGTCCAGCCGCCCGAATCCCACATCATCGCGGCGTCGATCTCACCGGAGCGCACGCCGTTGAGCAGCTGGTCCTTGTTGTCGTAGAAAAAGCGGAAGTTCGGCTTGCACGCGATCAGCGTCTTGCCGACCTTCTGCATCAGCGCGGTGTAGGCGGGGATGTCGCCATAGAGTGCGAACGGATCCTGACCCAGTGCGAGCGCATAGGCCATCAGGGCCGGACGCCGCAGGCGCACCGAAGTCTTGCCGCGCAGCGCCGGGCGGCACAGATCCATGTAGTCGGCGATCTGGGTGTGCTTCGAATTGTAGACCAGCCCTTCCGTGCCCCACACGTAGGGCAGGGCATAGAGCTTGCCGTCGATGGTCGCGTTCTTGCGCGCGGTCGCGAGCAGGTCGGGCAGGAACTGGTCGAGCTTGACCCTGGACTCATCGATCGGCTTGTAGATCCGGAATTCCTGCTGCGCGCCGAGGAGCCGGTCCTGCGAGGGCTGGGCGAGATCGAAGCCGGCTCCGCCTGTGGCGCGGAGCTTGGAGATGATCTCTTCGTTGTTCGAGAGCGTCACCTGCACCTGGATGCCCGTTTCCTTCTCGAACAGTGCGATGACGTCGGCGGGCACGTAGTCAGACCAGGTGATGATGCGCAGCACCCGGGCATCGTCGGCGCGCTCGCCGGCGGCCGGGGTCGGCGCGTTGCTCCGGCCGCAGGCCACCAGTGCCAGGAACGCCGTGGCAAGCAGGAGCCGCGCGGGCAGGAATGACATTGAACGAGCCATCGGCTTTCTCCGCTGGCGCTCCCGATCACGCCGCGGGCCGAGAATAGTTTTAATATCACGGCAGGGCAATAGCCGAGGATCTGGAGCCATGACGATCGCCAAGGCCCGCTTTGACCTGCAGGGTCACCGCGGCGCGCGCGGGTTGTGGCCCGAGAATACGCTGGCCGGATTTGCGCGCGCCATGGCGCTGGGCGTGGCGGCCATGGAGTTCGATTGCCTCGTGACGCGCGATGGCGTGATTGTGGTCAGTCACGACGCGCAGCTGAATCCCGATTGCACGCGGGACGCCCAGGGGCGCTTCCTGGAGGGCGTCGGTCCGCCGATCCTGGCGCTGAGCTACGGGGAACTGCAGACCTACGACGTGGGCCGCCTGCGGCCCGGCAGCGCCTACGCCGCGCGCTTCCCGGAGCAGCAGGCGGTGGACGGCGAGCGGATCCCGCGGCTCACGGACGTGCTCGATCTGATCAGGGTTCACGGTGGCGGCCGCGTGCGGGCCAGCATCGAGGTGAAGATCTCGCCCGAGAAACCTGCCGCGACGCTGGCTCCGGAGCCCTTTGTACGGCTACTGGCCGAAGCGCTCCGCGGCACCGGCATGGACGCCTTCGCCAACATCCTGTGCTTCGACTGGCGAGTCCTCGCCGCCGCGCGCGTCCAGATCCCGCAAGCCACGCTCGTGGCGTCGACCGACCAGCAGCCGGACTTTGATACGGTGCGCCTGGGCGCCGCCGTTCCTTCGCCCTGGCTCGGCGGACTCGATCCGCAACATTTCGGGCGCTCGGTCCCGCAACTGGTCAGGGCGGCCGGTGCGGGCCTGTGGGCACCGGACTATCTGGATCTGAATGCCGAAGGGGTCCGCGAGGCCCACGCGCTCGGCCTGGGCGTCGTCCCGTGGACCGTCAACGATCCGATCGACATGCGACGCCTGCTCGGCTTCGGCGTCGACGGCCTGATCAGCGACCGCCCCGACCTGCTGCGAAAGGTGTTGCAGGAGCAGGGCCTGGAGTTGCCACGGCCATCGGCCTGATGGCTCGGAAACGCCCGCGCGCCCGCGCGCCCGTGCCCCGGCCCTAGTCCGGGGACTGCCGCGGCTGTTGCGCGTACAGCCGGGCGAGGCGGGTTTCCAGCTCGCGGATCCGCTCCAGGAGCGATACGACCAGGGCCAGGCTGTGCGGCTCGAGCTCGAAGCTGGCCCGGATCCGGTGCGCGGCGCGTACGCTCAGCAGGCACTGGCCGCTGAATATCCAGCCAGGAGCTTGCGGATCGGCGGGCCGCAGGACGCCACATTCGACGAGCTCGCGCAGCTCCGCCTCGGGCAGCCCCGAGAGGGACACGAACTCGGACAGGGAATACTGCTGCGACTCGCTCACCCAGACGGCGTCGTCTCCTTCAGCGGCCACTGTGCTTCTCCTTCGCGAACTGCGCCCGCGGATCAAAGTCCGCGCCGGCCGCGAGCTGCTCGTAGAGTTTACGTTCCCGATCGCCAGCCGTAGCGGGCACGACGATCTGCACCAGCGCGTACAGATCCCCCGTGGCACCGTCGGGTCGCGGCAGTCCACGCTTCGCCAGGCGCAGGCGGCTGCCGGCGAGCGTATTCGGCGGCACTTTCAGCTGCACCGCACCGGCCGGCGTCGGCACCTCCACGCTCGTGCCGAGCACGGCTTCCCACGGTGCCAGGGGCAGATCGAGGTACAGATCGTGCCCGGAGACCCGGAACAGCGGATGCGGGTACAGGGCGATCGTGAGCCACAGATCACCGTCGCGTCCGCCGTTCAGGCCCTGGCCGCCCTTGCCCTTGAGGCGCAGGCGCTGGCCGTCTGTGGCGCCCTTCGGGATGCGCACCTTGAGCGTGCGCGCCACACGGTGCAGGCGCCCCTGCGCATCCCGTTCCGGCATGCCCAGCTGCAGTTCGACCTCGGTGCCCCGATAGGCCTGCTCGAGTGTGATGCGCACCGCGGCTTCGAAGTCCTGCCCGGGCAGCCGCAAGGTCCTGGCGCTGTCTCCCGCGCCATGCCGCTGCGCGGCCAGGCCGGCAAACAGGTCCGCCAGATCCAGATCCTCGAACGAGTACTGGGCGCCGCCATGCTGCTGCTCCCAGTCCGGAGGAGGCCGGAAGTCCTCGCCGGGGCGATGCGCGCCGAGCTGGTCGTAGGCGCCGCGTTTTTCCTGGGACTTCAGCGTCTCGTAGGCCTCGGCGATTTCCTTGAATTTCTCCTCGCCCGCCGGGTCCTTGGACACGTCCGGGTGATACTGGTGCGCGAGCCTGCGGTAGGCCTTCTTGATGTCCTCGGCACTGGCATCGCGCGCGACGCCGAGTATCTGGTAGTAGTCCTTGTACTTCATGCCGCCGCACTCGCGGCCACGTCCGGATCGAGGCCCGCATCGGCGATGCGCACCTGGCGGACTTCCTGCTCCAGATCGAGTCCTCGGCACAGCACCCAGTAGAGCAGGGCGGAGACCGGCAGGCCCACCAGCATGGCCAGATCCGCACCGCCGAGCGCGCGCGCCACGACGCCCTTGTAGAGGCCGGAACTGAAAAAAGGAATCATCACGACGAAGCCGACGCCGTAGGACAGCAGGCCGCGCCAGTTCCACCGGCCGTACATGCCGCGCGGATTGAAGATCTCGCGGATCGAGTAGTGGCCCTTGCGCACGACGTAGAAGTCGATGAGGTTGATGGCCGTCCACGGCGTGAACAGATACAGCAGCACCGCCAGCAGGTCGCCGAAGCGGTTGACGAAGTCCGCCGATGCCAGCAGGGCGATCCCGATCGAGGCGGCCGTCGCCAGGGCGAGGCCGATGAGCCGCTTGGTGGTGGTGGCGGGCGCGGGATGGAGCGAATCGGCCACCGAGAGCAGCGTGAGCGAGGCGCCGTAGAAATTCAGGCTCGAGATCGTCACGAGACCCAGGAGCGCGGTGACCAGCAGTGGCCGGCCCAGCCCGGGCATGACCGAGTCCGCGGCCTGCTCCACGGCGGCGGCCACTTCGGCGTGCGGGTTCAGTGCCGCCGCCACCGTGCCCAGCAGCATCATCCACACCCCGCCCACGAAGGCTCCGAGATAGGTCCACCAGAATGACTCACGCACGGACACTTCACGGGGCAGGTAGCGCGAGTAATCCGAGACGTAGATCGACCAGCTGAGCTGATAGGCGGCTGCGGCAAAGAACTGCACCAGGAAGGGGATGGCGCGAAAATCCTGCAGGGCCCAGGCGCGCGCTGGCAGCCGCAGCAGCGCCGCCGCAGCGACCGAGAACAGCAGCAGCACGGCCAGCATGGCATAGGCGATCCAGCGCTGCGTGCGATGGATCCAGTCGTAGCCCACGGCGGCGATGGCGGCCGCCAGCAGCGTGAAGACGATGATCACCGGCGCGTCGATGCTGTGGCGCGCGGCGGCGAGCTGTCGCACCGTCTGCGCCACCAGGACTTCATTGAAGGCGTTGTAGCCGATGTAGGCGATCAGCGCGACGACCCAGACCAGCAATGCGCCCATGTAGCCGAACTGGGGACGGGACTGGATGAGTTGCGGCAATCCGAGCTGCGGCCCCTGGGTCGAATGAAAGGCCATGAAGAAGGTGCCGAGCGCGCAACCCGTGATGACCGCGATGGAGGTCCACAGCAGATTGCCGCCCAGGCCAATGCCCAGCACGCCCACCGCGATGGTGGCCAGGTGCGCATCGCCGCTGAACCAGATGGGCCACAGATGCCAGACCTTGCCGTGCCGCTCGGCGAGCGGCACGTAGTCGATGGAGCGCCTCTCCAGCATACTCAGTATTGCGTCACGGCGACCACCAGCTCCGGGTCAAACTCGGCATTCGGTTCCTGCGGCAGGTAACCGCGAGGATTGCATACCACGCGGGTGCCGTCGATACGGTAGTCCATCGACGAATGCGTATGCCCGTGAATCCACAGCTGCACCGGGGCACGCACCAGGGCGGAAAGATCCGAGGCGAAACTGGGATTGAGCCGGTCACCCTCGTAGCGCGGGTGCACGCTCAGCGCGTGCGGCAGGTGATGGGTGATCACCACCGTGGGGCCGTCGAACGGTTCCGCCAGCTGCTGCGCCAGCCACGCCGACTGACGCAGATGGATGCGGCGCGTGTCGTCGGGCTGGAGCCGGCCCGAGCCGCGCACGGAGATCCGGCGGTAATCGGCCATGCCGCGGCGCGCGTCGGCCTGCGCCTGTGCGATGGCATCCGGATCGGCGCCATGCAGCGCGAAATCAGTCCACAGGGTCGCGCCGAGAAAGCGCACGCCATCCATCGCCAGCACATCGCCATCGAGCAGCGTAATGTCGTGCGCCGCGGCGACGCCGCGCAGCTGCTCCAGGGTCGCTTCCATCTCCCCGCCATAGAATTCGTGATTGCCCGGCACGTAGATGAGCTGCGCCCCGGCAAAATGCCGGCGCGCCCACGGCAGGCCCTCGACACCCACGTGGATGTCACCGGCGAGCACGACGAGGTCTGCCGGTACGGGCGGTGGAGTCCAGTCCTGGAATTCGAGGTGCAGGTCCGAGAAGACGCGAATTCTCACCGCATGCGGGCTCAGTAGGCGCTGTGGCCCGTCAGCTCGCGTCCGACCGCCAGCTGGTGCACGGTCTCCGTGCCCTCGTAGGTGACCACGCTCTCGAGATTCAGCATGTGGCGGATCGGGGCAAACTCGGCGCTGATGCCGGCGGCGCCGAGCATGTCGCGGCAATCGCGTGCCACCTCGAGCGCCATGCGGCAGTTGTGCCACTTGGCCAGCGACACCTGCACGGGCTGCAGGGCGCCCCGATCCTTCAGCCGGCCCAGCTGCAGCACCAGCATCTGCGCGGTGGTGATGCCGCGGGCCATCTCGGCGAGGCGCACCTGGATGGCCTGGTTGCGCGCGAGCGCCCGGCCGAACAGCTCGCGCGTTCCCGTGTACTCGATGAGCTGCGCGAGGCAGGCCTGCGCCGCGCCGATCACGCCCCAGGCGATGCCGTAGCGCGCCTGCGTGAGGCAGGACAGCGGTCCCTTGAGGCCCGTGGCGCCCGGCAGTCGCTGCGCCTCGGGCACGCGCACTTCGTCGAAATACAGTGCCCCGGTACTGGAGGCGCGCAGCGAAAACTTGTGTTCGATCTCCGTGGCCGTGAATCCCGGCGCGCCCTTCTCGACGATGAATCCGCGGATGCCGTCGTCGGTGTCGGCCCAGCAGATGCACAGATCGGCGATGGTGGCGTTGGTGATCCACAGCTTCGAGCCGCTGATCAGCCAGTCCCCGCGGCTGCGTCGCGCGCGGGTCTTCATGTTGGCCGGGTCCGAGCCGCCGTGCGGCTCGGTCAGCCCGAAGCAGCCGATCAGCTCGCCGCTCGCCATGCGCGGCAGGTATTCCTGCATCTGCGCCGCGCTGCCGTAGGTGCGGATCGGGTACATCGCCAGCGAGGATTGCACCGACACGAAGCTGCGGAGGGCCGAATCGCCGCGTTCGAGCTCCTGGCAGATCAGGCCGCTGGCGATGGCATTCAGGCCCGCGCAGCCATAACCTTCGAGGTTGGCGCCGAGCAGTCCCAGCGCGGCCAGTTCCGGGACCAGTTCGCGCGGGAAGCGGTGGTGCTCGAAGCAGTCCTGGATGATCGGCAGGACCTGGGTGTCCACCAGCCGGGCGACACTGTCCTGCACCAGCTGTTCGTCCTCTCTGAGTGCGCCGCGCAGGTCGTACAGGTCGAGCGGGTTCATGCGTGGATCCTCGGCGCCGGGCAGCGTTCAGTCAACGGGAAACTGCACGCCCTGCGCGAGCGGCATCTGCGTGGAATAGTTGACCGTCTGGGTCTGGCGGCGCATGTAGGCCTTCCACGAATCGCTCCCCGACTCGCGCCCGCCGCCGGTCTCCTTCTCTCCGCCGAAGGCGCCGCCGATCTCCGCACCGCTGGGGCCGGTGTTGACGTTGGCGATGCCGCAGTCGCTCCCGGTCGCGGACAGGAAGGTTTCGGCCTCGCGCATGTCGTTGGTGAAGATCGCCGACGACAGGCCCTGCCGCACCTCGTTCTGCATGGCAAGGGCCGAATCGAAGGATTCGTACGGCACGACATACAGGATCGGCGCAAAGGTCTCCTCGCTCATCGTCGCGAAGGGCCTGTCCGCCTCGACCAGCGCCGGGCGCACATAGAATCCGCCGTCCAGGCCCGCCGGGCGCACGCGCTCGCCGCCCACGACGGTGGCACCGGCCTGCCGCGAGGCGGCGAGGGCCGCCTGCATGTGCTCGAAGGCGCGCGCGTCGATCAGCGGGCCGACCAGGGTCCCCGGCTCGAGCGGCGAGCCGATGGGCAGGCTCGCGTAGGCCTTGCGCAGCATCGGGCTCAGCTTGCCGAGGAGGCTGCGGTGCACGAGCAGCCGGCGCAGCGAGGTGCAGCGCTGGCCCGCCGTGCCGGCCGCGGCGAATACGATGGCCCGCAGGCTCAAGGATATGTCGGCGGTCGGCGCGACGATCGCCGCGTTGTTGCCGCCCAGCTCCAGCAGGCTGCGGCCGAAGCGCGCGGCGACCCGCGGGCCCAGCGCGCGACCCATGGCGGTGCTGCCCGTGGCGCTGATCAGCGGTACGGCGCCGTGATCGACGAGCTGTTCGCCCACCGACCGGCGTCCGATGAGCAGCTGCGAGACGGCCGGAGGCGCGGCCGGATAATCGGCCATCACTTCCTCCAGCACGCGATGCAGCGCCAGCGCGCACAGCGGCGTCTTCTCCGAGGGCTTCCACAGCACGGTATTGCCGCACACCAGCGCCAGCGCCGCGTTCCAGGTCCACACCGCCATCGGGAAATTGAAGGCCGTGATCACGCCGACCGGACCGAGCGGGTGCCAGCGCTCCAGCAGGTGATGGCCGGGACGCTCCGAGGCGATCGTGAGCCCATAGAGTTGGCGCGAGAGCCCGACGGCGAAATCGCAGATGTCGATCACTTCCTGCACTTCGCCGAGGCCTTCGCTCAGGATCTTGCCCGCCTCGAGCGACACCAGGCGGCCGAGAGCCGGCTTGTCCCGGCGCACGCGCTCGGCAAAGCGGCGCAGCAGTTCACCGCGCGTCGGGGCCGGGACGGCGCGCCATACCAGGAAGGCGTCGTGCGCGGCCTGAATTTTCGCCTCGACGGACTCGGCGCTCTCGAAGGGGAGCTGGCCGAGGACGCTGCCGTCGATGGGTGTACGCGCCTCCAGTCCACCGCGCGCGGCCAGGGCCGGAATGCCGGCCTCCCTGAGGATCGCTTGATGGTTCACGCTGCGGGTACCTCCATGGCGTGGCGTTCCCGCATGGCATAGACCCTGCCAAAGCGGTTGCCGAGGAATTTCTCGAGCGGCACGTCTTCCTGCCGGATGAAACCCTGCTGCGGCAGTTGGCCCTTGGCCAGCAGGTCCAGGACCCCGCAGATACCGGCCGCGGTGGTGAGCTGGATGGCGCTGCGTTCCACGCCGTTGAACTTCTGGCCGTAGATCTTGTTGGCGTAGGTCTCCTGCACCAGCCGTCCCTTCTTCCTGCCGGTGACCGTGACGAACACGATGACGACGTCCTGCAGCGTGGTGGGCAGGGCGTTTTCGAGGATGTCACGCAGCACGTCCCGCCGTTCGCGCAGCCGCAGATCCTGCAGCAGGGCCTTCATGATGGCAGCATGGCCCGGGTAGCGGATGGTGCGGTAATTGAGATTCTGCACCCGGCCCAGCAGGGTCTCGCAGAGCGTGCCCACCCCGCCCGAGGTGTTGAAGGCCTCGTAGGTGACGCCGTCGAGCGAAAACTCCTCGCGTTCCTCGAGCGGCGGTGCGTTGACGAGTTCACCGTTGGCGATCTCCTCGCAGGGCTCGCAGTATTCGTTGATGACGCCGTCCGTGCTCCAGGTGAGATTGTAGTTCAGGGCGTTCGAGGGGTACTGCGGCAGGGCCCCGACGCGCAGCCGCACGTCCTGCAACTGCTCGAAACGCTTCGCCAGGTCGTAGCCGACGATGGTGATGAAACCCGGCGCCAGCCCGCACTGCGGAATGAACGCCGAGCGGGCGGTCGCTGCCAGCGCGCGCACCCGCCTGGTGTTGGCGACGTCCTCGGTGAGATCCAGGTAATGCACGCCGGCCATGGCCGCGGCCTCGGCGATCCTGCCGGTCACCTGGAAGGGTGCGGCGCTCAGCACCGCAAAACGGCCGCGCAGCGCGGCCGCGACGGCGTTCGGGTCGTTGACGTCGATCGCGATGCACTCCACGGGCGTGGCCACCCGCAGCCGCTCGAGCTGGTCGACCGATTTATCGATGACGGCGATCTGATAGTCGCCGCTGGAGCCAAGCAGATCGGCAACCATGTGCCCGATCTTGCCGGCGCCGACGATGGCGATGCGATGCATGTCCTTCTCCTGAAACCTGACCCGCCATGTTCGGGCAGGCGCCGACAAAAAGCAGCCCTAAAAGTGTCATTATGACGGCAAAGTCTCGTCAGTATGACGTATAATATCGCCGTTATGCTCATAGATCCCGTCGACCACAAGATCCTGGCCCTGCTGCGCGAGAACGCCCGCATGTCGACCGCGCTCATGGGCCGGCGCCTGGGCATATCGCGTACGACCGTGCACAGCCGCATCGAGCGGCTGCTGGCGCGCCGGATCATCGGCGGCTTCACCGTGCGCATGGGGGCCGACCAGGAGCGCGGCCAGATCCAGGCCCAGGTGATGATCGCCGCCGTGCAAAAGGCCCTGGCGCGCGTCGAGTCGGCGCTGCGCGCGCTCCCGGAGGTGCGCAAGCTCTACTCGGTGAGCGGCCAGCACGAATTCATCGCGATCGTGATCACGGATACCGTCGGCGAGATGGACCAGCTCCTCGATCGCATCGGCGCCATCGAAGGGGTGGATCGTACGGAATCCTCGATCGTGCTCTCGACACGGATCGATCGTTAGCGCCGGTTCAGGCGAGCGTGTGGAACACGCGCTGCACGTCTTCGTCCTGTTCCAGCTGATCGATGAGCTCGAGCACTTCGGCCGCCTGCGGCTCGGGCAGCTCCGTGGGCGAGCTGCAGATGTATTCGTGCTCGGCGGACAGCGGCGCGATGTGCCGCTGCTCCAGCGCCTCCTGCAGGCGGCCGAAATCCGCGAACTCGCAGCGCAGCACCAGCTGCGGCTCGCCCTTCTCGCCGCTGCTCTCGCCCATTTCCTGCAGGCCATGATCGATCATGTCGAGTTCCAGATCGTCCTGGTCGACGCCCGCCGGGTCGAGCCGGAATACGCCCATCCTGCGGAACTGGAAGGCCACGCTGCCGCTGGTGCTCAGATTCCCGCCGTGCTTGGTGATGATGTTGCGCACGTGCGCGACGGTGCGCGTGGGATTGTCGGTCGCGGTTTCCACCAGCAGGGCCACGCCGTGGGGCGCGTAGGCCTCGTACATCGCCTGGTGATAGTTCGTGGCGTCGCGGCCCGTAGCGCGCTTGATGGCGGCCTCGACCTTGTCCTTGGGCATGTTGACGGCGCGCGCGTTCTGGATGATCCGCCGCAGCGTCGGGTTCGAGGCCGGGTCCGGTCCGCCGGACTTCACCGTCATGGCGATGTCCTTGGCGATGCGGGCGAACTGCTTCGCCATGCGGTTCCAGCGCGCGAACATCGCGTGCTTGCGGACTTCGAAGATGCGGCCCACGGAGCTGGCTTCCCCCTGCGTTCCGCTCAGTCGTGCGGCGTGCGCACCGGTAGCGGGACGTTGCACAGGTCGATGTAGCCCGCGGTCGTCTGGTACCACGTATCCCGCCGATTGCGCCGCGCTTCGACGAGCGCCGTGAAGGCCGCGCTGTCGGTGCGCAGTACTTCAAGACGGGTGCGCTCGCTCGCGGGTATCTCGCTGGCCAGGCGTACGCTGGCGATCGGCGTGCGTTGCGCCGCCTTGTCGTAGAAGCCCATTTCGGCGCTGCCACGCGGCAGGCTGGCGAGCAGTTCGATGCCCTGGCGCACGCGGCCGACGACAGTGACGTTGCGATCGAGCTGGCGCGGCGCGTGTCCGATCACGGCATACAGCTCGGTCCCGATGCCGCTGGCCGGATCGGTGTCGCGGCCGACCCCGACCGCAGCGTAGCAATGCGCGAGCCAGGCGAGTCCCGACGCCGGGTCGCGCGCCGCGGGGAAGCTGTCCACGAAACCCACCTGCGGCGCATAGCCGTCGCGATCGGGCAGGCTCGTGAATACGTTCGTGCCCAGCGGTACGGTGAATTCCGGCGGCAGTTTCTGCATGCCTTCCGGAATCCTGTGCCGCTCTTCGGGGTCGCCCCACTGCGCCACAAAATTATCCTGCACGCGCAGCATCGCCAGGCCGTCGAAATACTTGAGCCGCACCAGCGCCTCGATGTTCGCGACGGTCCGTGGCGCCATCGCCGGCTCCAGCTCGATGACCACCCGGCCCGCGGGCAGCTCCAGGTACAGCGTGTGGCGCTCATCGAGTGGCCGCCAGGCGGACGCGGGCGCCGCGGTGAGTACCTCCGCCATCGTCGCAGCGGGCGGTGGCGGCGGCGCGGGTGACGCCGGGGCGGACGTTGCGGGTGCGGGCGTCGCGGCTGCGGGCGGCGCCGGCTCGGCGACCGCCACGAGCAGCCCGGCCGCCGCCGCGATCAGCAGCAGGACCGGCCGCAGCCCGGATTGCAGGCGCTCTTTCATCATGCCGGGCATGCTAGCAGCCGCCGTGCAAATGCGCATAATGTTGACCCGAGGGTGAACAGGCCCCAGGAGGCCGCCGATGAGCACAACCCGGCCCGTGCGCCCGCGCTGGTATGCGGCCATCTACGCGCAGGTGCTCGTGGCGGTGGCACTCGCCGTGCTCCTGGGCTGGATCGCGCCTCATCTGGCCGTGACCCTCAAGCCGCTGGGCGATGGCTTCATCCGGCTGGTGAAGATGATCATCGCGCCGGTCATTTTCTGCACGGTGACCGGCGGCATTGCCGGCGTGAGCAGCCTGGAGAAGGTGGGCCGGGTCGGCCTGAAATCGCTCCTCTATTTCATTGTCGTGTCCAGCCTGGCCCTGCTGCTCGGGCTCGCCGTCGCGGACCTGGTGCAGCCCGGCGCCGGGTTCAATGCCGACCCCGCGCGCTTCGATACGGGCGCCGTGGCCGGTCTGCCCTCGTCCACGCACGGCCGTGGCGTTACCGAATTCCTGCTGCAGATCATTCCCGACACGCTGCTCGGCGCCTTCACCAGCGGGGAGATCCTGCAGGTGCTGCTCGTTTCGATCCTGCTGGGCTGCGCGCTGGCGCTGACGGGCGAGCGCGGCCGGCCCCTGCAGCGCGGCATCGACAGTCTCGGAGCCGTGGTGTTCCGAGTCGTGCACCTGATCATGCGCGCGGCGCCCATCGGGGCCTTCGGATCCATGGCCTACACCGTGGGCCAGTTCGGTGCGGGTGCGCTGTCGCACCTGGCCAGCCTGATGGCCTGTTTCTATCTCACCAGTGCACTGTTCGTGTTCGGCGTACTGGGGCTGATCGCGCGCGCGAGCGGTTTTTCGCTCCTGCGGCTGCTGCGCTACATTCGCGCCGAGCTGCTGCTGGTGCTCGGCACCAGCTCATCCGAGGCCGCGTTGCCCTCGCTCATCGACAAGCTCGAAGTGGCCGGCTGCTCGCGCTCGGTCGCGGGATTGGTGGTGCCGGCCGGGTATTCCTTCAACCTCGACGGCACCAATATCTACATGACCATGGCGGCGCTGTTCATCGCGCAGGCCACCAACGTGCACCTGGGCCTGCCCGACCAGCTGCTGTTGCTGCTCGTGGCGATCATCAGTTCAAAGGGCGCGGCCGGCGTCACGGGCTCGGGCTTCATCACCCTCGCGGCGACGCTCGCCATCGTTCCGGCGGTGCCCGTCGGCGCCCTGGTGCTCATCCAGGGCGTCGATCGATTCATGAGCGAGTGCCGCTCGCTGACCAATTTCATCGGCAATGCCGTGGCCGCGATCGTCATCGCCCGCTCCGAGGGGGAGGTGGATGACGGGCGCCTGCGCCAGGCGCTGGCGGAGCGGCACGATGGCTGAGTCCGGTCGTCCGATCAGGCCTGTGAGCGCGACCGTCAGTGGCGTGATCGAGCTCTGGCGCCGATCGCTCGCGCACAGCTGGCTGCCGGCGACGCTGGTCGCGCTCCTGTGGACGGGTCTGCTGGCACACCTCTTGTTGCTGCTTGATCCGCAAGACGATCTGCTGCGGCTGGCGACGCAGCTGCAGGAGCTGGTATTCGCGCCCTCCTTTGCTTACGCCCTCCTCGCGGTCACCGCCCTGTCGGTGCTGCCCTATTGCGCCATCACGGCCTGCATTCATGCCACGGCCACCGGCGCGAGGGTGGCCGGCGCGGGCCTGCCGCTGGCGTTGCGGGTTTTCCCGGGCGCCGTGGCCGGCGCCGCGGTATTCCTGTTCCTGACCTCGGCCGGCACGATGCTGTTGATCGTGCCGGGCGTTTACCTTTGGGGGATGTGGCAATTGTGGATCGTCGTCATCGTGGTCGAAGGCTGTGGACCGCTGGCGGCGCTGGCCCGCAGCTGGCAGCTGAGCCGGGGCTCATGGTGGCATTCCGTGACACTCGTGACGGTGATTTCGATCCTCTCCATGGTGCCGGTGATGCTGTTCGTCCTGATCGTGCCCTGGCTGATCCTGCCACTGGGTTTGAGCGATGCGCAGGCGCTCATCGCCAACCTCATCGGCCTGAGCCTGGCCTCGATTCTGGTGCTGCCGCTGGTGCCGGCGGCGCTGGTGGCGGTCTACCTGTCCCTGTGCAGCAATCAGGCTGGAACGGCCGGCACGGCGGGGAAGGCCGGATGACGCCCTGGCGATCGGCGGCGGCCCTCGGGCCGATGCTGGCCGCGCTGGTGCTGTGCGGCTGCGCCGCCCAGCCGTCGGCCCTGGCAGTGCGCGTCATGCCGGTCGATGTGACCACTACGTACATCGAGGCCTACGTCCACCATTTCGCGCGCGGACAGTTCGCAATCGTTTCCGTCTGCATTGCTCCCGACGGCGCGATCGCCGACGTCCGCGTCGTCGAATCCTCGACCGACAAGGCTTTCGATGAAGCGGCGCTGGTATGGGCGCGGCAGGCGCGCTACCGCCCGCAGCTCGAGAACGGGCAGCCGGTGTACGGTTGCCGGGAAGTGCGCGTCGAGATCAATGCGGATCCGTCCCCGCGCCTCAGCCGCGGTGCGGACAGCGCGCTGGGCTGAGACCGGCCCGGGCCCGGTGGGAATCCGCCGGCGTTGATCGACCGCTGCTCAGGGCCCTGCGTGCGCCTCGCAGATCGCGAAATCCAGCGGCGCGAGCTGCACGCGATAGCTCCCCGGAGCGTCGGCCTGCGCGGCGCAATGGCCCCGCAACGCCCGGAAATGCCGCGAGCCCGCGCTGACGGTGACCTGGGCGCTGAGCGGCTCGCTGCCGGTGTTGAAGGCGACGAGGATCTCGCCTCCGTTCTTCGGATCCATGCGCGACACGGCGAACAGGCCGGGCGTCTCCCCCGCCGCACGCACGATCTGCGTGCCGTGGCGCAGGGTCGGGTGCGCCCGGCGCAGTTTCGCCAGTCCGGCGATGTATTGATAGAGCGGGTGCGAAGGATTGAAGTTGCTGGTGGCGGTCGTCGCGGCGGTGCCCAGCAAGGGCTGGTCGTTGTAGGAGGCCACCTGGCTCGCGAACATATCCTGGCGCGCGGCCTGATCGCCACCGAGACCGACGAAGCCCTGTTCGTCGCCATAGTAGATCGTCGGCACGCCGCGCAGTGTCAGCAGCATCGCATAGGCGAGTTGCAGGCGCTGCAGCAGCTCCGCCTCGCCGGCCTCAGGGCGTGCGTGGCGCAGGAAACTGGCAAAGCGGCCGGCATCGTGGTTGCTGATGAAGGTCGGCAGTCGCCGCGCCGCGCCAGCGCCGCCCTCGTAGAGCGGATCGGCCGCAAACAGGCGCACCAGTTCATCGGTGCCGGCCTTGCCCGCGATGGTGTCGGCGACCGCGACCGCAAAGGCGAAATCGAGTACGGCCGGGAGCCTGTCGACGCGCGTATGCTCGGCCAGCCGTGCCGGATCCATCTCGCCGGTCGCCACTTCACCGAAGATGTGGAAGTTGGGAATGCCGCGCGCCTTCGCCCGCTTGAGCATCGCCGGCACGAAGGCCTGCCAGAACTCGGGGTTCACGTGCTGCGCGGTATCGATGCGGAACCCGTCAATGCCGAACCGGTCGATCCAGCCGCCAAAGACATCGATGAATCCCTGCACCACGCGTGGATTTTCGGTCATCACGTCATCGAGCTGGACGAAATCCCCCTTGGTCGAGCTCTCGCCCCTGAAGGTGCTGTCGCCGCGGTTGTGGTAGTAGAGCGGATCGTTGAGCCAGTCGGGTACCTTGAGGTGTTCATCGCCGGCGGGCACGTAGGGCGTGTAGGCGTAGTCGGGGCGCGTGAGCCGGGCAAAGTTCGCCGTCGTTTGCACTTCGTCCCCGGCGAAACCCTCGTTGATGGGCGCACCTTCCAGGCCGCCGCGCCTTGTGTAGGGATAGTCCGCCACCGAACGGTAGGCGCAGTCGTTCGCCGGGCACTCGCGGTAGCGGATCACATCCGCCGTGTGGTTGACGATGATGTCGAGGTAGAGCTTCATGCCGCGCGCGTGGACCGCGGCCATCAGCGCGTGCATGTCCGCTTCCGTTCCAAAGTGCGGATCGACCGCGGTGAAATCGGTGATCCAGTAACCGTGATAGCCCGCCGATTCATGGCCCGGCGCACCCTGTACGGCCCTGTTCTTGTAGATCGGGCCGAGCCAGATGGCCGTCGCGCCCAGCGCCTGGATGTAGTCGAGCCGCGAGATCAGGCCGCGCAGATCACCGCCGTGGTAGAAACCGGTGGAGCCCGGATCAAACCCGGTCTGCAGCCGATCGCCGCTCAAGCCGCCGCGATCGTTCGCCGGATCGCCGTTCTCGAAGCGATCGGGCAGCAGGAAATAGATGATCTCGTCCTCAGGCGGCCGGAGCCGAAAATTCCCGCCGCCGTCCGGGCGGCTCGCCGCCGCTGCGGGCGAGCTCGCCGGCGCGGCCGGGGCCGCCAGTGCCGCCGACGCCGACAGCGTCGCGAGCAGCAGCAGGGCGGTAGGGCGTGCACCGGAGTTCACGCCGTGAGGTTAACACCAAGGCGTGGCGACGCGAAACGCCCCGGGATGCTAGGCTTGCCGGCGGCGAATCGGGCGCGGTCGCGGGGTTGAGTTGTGGTGGATGAAGCAAAAACGCACCTGAATGTGCCGGCGGACGAGGCGACGCAGCGGCGCGTGCCGTCCCTGCCGCCGCTGACCGCCCACAATGCCGCCGCGCCCGGCATGACCATTCGGGATCGCTACGTGCTGGAGCGCCTGCTGGGACAGGGCGGGATGGGTCAGGTGTGGAAGGCACTCGATCTGGTGGCGCAGCGTGCGCAGGATCCCAACCCCCATGTGGCGATCAAGCTGATCAGCACCGATTTCGAGTCTCACCCCGAAGCCTTCATTGCCCTGCAGCGCGAGACGCGCAAGGCCCAGGCACTGGCGCATCCCAATATCGTCACGGTGCACAGCTTCGATCTGGACGGGAGTGCCGGTGCACGCGCCTTCATGTCGATGGAGTTGCTCGATGGTCAGCCCCTGGATGCGCTGATTAGTGCGCATCCGCGCGGCATGCCACGCCTGGCGGCGCTGCCCATCGTGCAGGGCATGGCGAGCGGGCTGGGCTACGCGCACCGCAAGGGCCTGGTGCATCTTGATTTCAAGCCGGGCAACGTGTTCGTCGGCGCCAATGGGCAGGCGAAGATTCTGGACTTCGGCATCGCGCGTGCCGTGCGCGGCGGGGAGGCCGCCGCCCGGAATGATGTGTTCGATGCCGGCAGCCTCGGAGCGATGACGCTCGCCTACGCCTCGCCGCAGATGCTGGCGCACGAGGACCCGCAGCCCGGTGACGACGTGTACGCCCTGGGCCTCGTCAGCTACGAGTTGCTCAGTGGCCGGCATCCCTACAATCGCCTCGCGGCGAACGAAGCGCTGCAGCAGGGCCTGAAGCCGGCGCCCATCAGCGGATTGCGCCGCCACGAATGGCGTGCCATCGAGCGCGCGCTCGATTTCGAGCCGACGCGCCGCTGGCCCGATGCGGCCGCATTCCGGCAGGCTTACTCCGGTCGCGGCCGGCTGGCAAAGTCGCTGGCGGCGGCGGTGGCGGTGATGGCCATCGTGGCTGCGGTGCTCGGGTATCGCTCCTATGTCGCCGGTCTGCCGGACATACCGTTTGCGAAGTTGCCGGCGGACGTGCAGAGCGAGATCCGCACGCATCTGCAGCAGGCCGGCGAGGCCTGGGCGCTGACGCAAAAAGGGCAGAGCGTGCTGATCAATGACGCCGTCGGTGAGTACGCCGCGGCCTGGGAATTGCAGCCCCGCAATGCCGAGGCCTCGCGCGGCCTGCGCCAGTGCGCGGACTACGTCATCGAGCGATTGAAGGCCGTGCCCGACGCCGCCGTGCGCCGTCAGCAGTTGCAGGAGCTGGCGGCGCGGAGCGAGTTCTACGCGGGATATCCGCCACTGAAGGACGCGCTGGCACAGCAATAGCGGATGTGCGTCGCAGATCCGGGCGACCCGCTTTGACTGGACATAAGATGGGCAGTAGCGTGACCGCCATGAAAGGCCGAGCCTGCATTCGTGGCACTCTGCGCGTCCCGCTACCGTGTTTGCTGCTGTGTGCGGCAGCGATGCCGGACGCCATCGCCTGGGGCGCTCATTCCTCACAGCCGCCCGCGGCCGCCCAGGCCACCCAGGGCATGGTGACACGCGGTGACCTGGAAATAGTCGAATGCCTGCTGCCGGGCCAGGTGCGTTCGCTGGGTACCTCCACTTACCTCTCGCAACGCAGGCCCGTGCGCACGACCAGCTCGGACTGCCGCATCCGCGGTGGGGAATACGTCGCCTACGACCGGGCCGATTACAAATCAGCGCTGCGCATCTGGATGCAGGCCGCCGAAGCGGGCGACGCCGAGGCGCAGAACAACGTCGGCGAAATCTACGAGCGCGGCCTGGGTGATGTTCCCAACTATGCCGCGGCGGCGATCTGGTATCAGAAGGCGGCGGATCAGCACTATTCCCGCGCGCTGTTCAACCTGGGTACCTTGTATGAAGCGGGCCTGGGGGTCGATCAGGATCAGCTGCAGGCGCTCAACCTGTACCGCCAGGCGTGGGGCCTGCCGGCCGACAGCGTGATGTTTGAGTCCGCGGCGCGCCGTGAGCAGGAAGCCCTGCGTGCTGAACTGACGCAGGCCGTGTCCGAGAAAGACCAGCAGCTGCAGCTGTTGAAGAAGCAGTTGCAGGAGTTGCAGGGCCGCCTCGAGGCCGCGGCTGCCGCGGCTGCCGCGGCAGCCCAGGCGGCGGCGGCCACTCGCCCCGCACCCGCGGCAGCGGCTCCGTCCAGTGCCGAAGTGGACACCCTGCGCAAGCTGGTGGCACAGCTGGAAGCCGAGCGTCAGGCCAGTCAGCGGCGACTCGATGCGGTGCCGCGCACGCGTGAGCCCGCGGCCGGAGCGCCCATCGTGGCGATGACGGATGCCGCGACAGCCCGGTCGGTCAATGGCCTGGACTTTGGCCGCTACTACGCGCTGATCATCGGCAATCAGAACTATTCGGAGCTGGAGAACCTGCTGACGCCGCGCAGCGATGCCGAGGGCGTGGCCAAAGTGCTGAAGGACAAGTACGGATTTACCGTGCAGATGATCGAGGACGCCACCGATGTGACGATGCTGCGGGCGCTCAACGACCTGAACGGCATTCTAAGACCCAACGACAATCTGCTCATCTATTACGCCGGTCACGGGACGCGGCTGATGGCGGATAAGCGGGAGAGCGGTTATTGGCTGCCGGTCAATGCGGAACGCCCGCCCAAGGATACCTACTGGGTGCCAAACGAACAGATTACGGCACACATCGGCCGGATGACCGCGCGGCGCGTGCTGGTGGTGGCCGACTCCTGCTACGCCGGCCTGCTGTCGGCGGATCCGAGTTTCATTTTTCTGGAACAGCCCACGCAGGTCAGCAGCGACTACATCAAATTCAAACTGCCCAAGCGTGCGCGCCTGCTGATCGACTCGGGTGGCGACGAGCCGGTGCTGGACAGCGGTGGCCAGGGCAATTCGGTATTCGCCAGTGCCTTCCTGGCCGTGCTGGAGCAGAACGAGGGCGTCCTGAGTGCACCGGCCCTGTTCGCCGGCGTGCAGGGGCGCGTCAAAGTCGCGGCGGCGCGCCTGAAATTTGCCCAACAGCCGGAACTGAAATCCATCAAGGGCGCCGGCCATGAAGTGGGCGATTTCTTCTTTGTGCCCTTGGCGCGTTCGCGCCTGTAGGCAGGCCCGCTCGCAACCCGCACCCGCATGAGGCACGTCATGATCGCAGGGAAATCGCTTCGCGTCGTCGCAGCTCTGGCGTTCCTGGGTCTGATGGCCCCGGAATTGCTGCGAGCCCAGGTCAAGGGTCCGCCGCGGGGCGCAACCCTGGCTGCCGCCTGGTCGCAGGCGATGGTCGGTGTGGTCAATTCCACCCTGTGCACCACCTTTCTCCAGCAGGGCGGAGGCGCCACGCCCGCCCAGGGCGCCGCCTGCCTGACCGCAGCCGGATTCGCCGGCACGGCCAACGCCGTTGCCATCCGCAGTGCCGCGCCGGAGGAACTGTCGGCGGCAAACGTCTTGCTGAAGGAGCTGGCGCACCGGCAGCTGGACCAGCTCAATCAGCGCCTGGAGCGCTGGCGTGGGGCCGATCGCTCCGGCCATGCCGCCGCGCTGCCCTGGCTGGCCAGCCTGAATCCGCAGGAAAGCGCGGACCAGTCAGGCGGACTGTCCCAGGACTTCGGTCGCTGGGGCGCCTTCGCCAATCTGGCGGGTGATTTTGGCAGCCGCAGTGCCACGGACCTGACGGACAGCTTTGACCTGAGGGGCTTCAATCTCACGGCCGGCGCTGACTATCGCCTGAGCCGGGGCTGGGTGATCGGCGGCGTCGCCGGCTACTCGGATGAACGCGCCGTGTTCGATGCGGCGCCCGGTACCGGCGGGCGGCTGGAGCACCGAGGGTTCAGCCTGCTGGCCTACGGCCAGTATGAAGCCCAGTCGGCCTACGTGACCGGTTCGCTGGGCTGGCAGCAGCTGGATCAGCGGCTCGAACGCACCGGTACCTACGTCGATCCGGCCCACCTCGATGCCGGGGGCAACAACCTGAGCGCCAAGATTGCCGCGAAGGGGTCGACCAGCATCGGAGCGCTGTTTGCGACCCTGCAAAGCGGCTATACCTGGAACGCGGGGCCCAGCAGCGTGAACCCTTATCTGCAGCTCCAATACCGGCGCAGCAAGCTCGATCCCTTCACCGAATCGGGTGGAGCAGGCGTGGTCAGCGATGGCACCAACAGCTATCCATTCGAGATCGACATGAGCTATGCGGGCGCGGACGTTACGAGCCTGGATGGCACGATCGGCCTGAAATGGCAGCGTGTCGTCAACGGAGCGATCGGCGTCTACGTCCCATATCTGAATGCCGAGTACACGCATCAGTTCAATGACACGCCCTACACGGTATCCGGCATGCTGGCGCCGCTGTCAGGCATCGTGCCGGATTTCACGCTGCCCGCCGATGCGCTGTCCGGCAGGTATTACAGCGTCATCGCGGGCTGCAACTACGTCGCGCGCGGTGGACTGCAGGCGTATGTGCAGATACGGTCGTCCTTCAAGCAGACCAATCTCAAGGATCGTTCGCTTACCGCCGGATTGCGCCGCGAACTATAATCCGCGCCGGCTGTAGTGCAAGGGGGGGTGGTGCAGCAGCTACATCTGGTGATTGTGGGCGCAGGGCCCGCCGGTCTCAGCGCTGCCGCGCGTGCAGCCGGGATCGACAGGCGAGACGGCCGCACCGTGCCCAGCTACGTATTGCTGGAATCTTCAGCGGCCGTGGCCAAGACCATCCAGCGCTACCAGAAAGGCAAGCACGTGATGGCGGAGCCCGGATTTCTGGAGCTGCGCAGCGACCTGGGCTTTGAGGCGGGCAGCCGCGAGCAGGTCCTCGGCGAGTGGGCTCAGGGCGTCGGCAAACTGGCCATCAGCGCGCGCTTTTCCGCCGACGTGAAGTCGATCTGCGGGCAGCAGGGGAGTTTCGAGCTGGCGCTCGCCGATGGCAGCCGGCTCGGCGCCGCGAACGTATTGATCGCCATCGGGCTGGACGGCAATCCACGCCCGATAGGCGCGCCCGGCGAAGACGGCACGACCGTGCAGTATCAGCTCGACGATCCGCGCGAATACCGGCAGGAAACAATACTGGTCGTCGGTGCCGGTGACGCCGCCATCGAGAACGCCCTGGCGCTGAGCGAGCAGAACGAGGTCATCCTGGTCAATCGCGGCAAGGAATTCACCCGCGCCAAACAGGGCAATCTCAACGCGGTTGTGGCGGCCCTCGCCAGCCGCGACGTGCGTTTGAGCTGCCGCTACGAAACGCGCGTCACCTCGATCGTACGCGGCGTGCCCGGCGAACCCCTGGCCGTTGCGCTGGAAACACCGACCGGCGCCGAGCCGGTGAGGTGTCATCGCATCATCGCGCGCCTGGGTACCGATCCACCGCGCCGCTTCATCGAATCTCTGGGCGTGCAGTTCCCGAGTGCCCAGCCGCAGGCGATTCCGGCCTTGACCCGGCATTGCGAGACCAACGTGCCCGGCATCTACATTGTCGGTTCCCTGGCCGGCTACCCGCTCATCAAGCAGGCCATGAACCAGGGCTACGATGTGGTCGAGCACATCTACGGCAACGATATCCGCCCGGCCGATTATCCGCTGCTCGAGGCCCAGTTCAGCGGCCTGCCCTTTGAGCGTGAGTGCGAGGAACTGCTGGAGCGATTCAAATCGGTGGTGCCCATGTTTCGTGAGCTGAACGCGCTGGCGTTTCGCGAGCTCATGATCGAAAGCGACGTCATCGCGGCCTATCCGGACGGACCCGAATATCGCGAGGCCGGCGCCCGCGTAGAGCGGCTGCTGCACGCCATCGGGGGCAGAGCGCGTCATCCGCGCGTGACGCGCGTGATTCATGAAGGAGACCCACTCTATGAGGCGGGCGAATACGGCACGTCGTTCCTGACGATCGTCAATGGCGAGGTGACGCTGCAGACTTCCGGGCCGCCCGTGGTGACCACGCCCCTGGCCCGCGGCGATTTCTGCGGTGAGATGAGCCTGCTCTCCGGCCGGCCACGGGGCGAGCGTGCCGTGGCCGGCGCCGCCTGCATCGTGATCGAAACACCACGCCGCACGATGCTGAAGCTGATGAGCTCCAACGAAGAGGTCCGTCGCGGCATCGACTGGATCTTCGTGGTACGCGAGCTGCAGCGGCATTTTGCGCCGCGCGCCACGACGCGCGATCTGCGCGAGGTCGCCACGCGGGTGCTGGTGCGCAAGTTCCGCGCCGGGGAGACCGTGTACAGTGAAGGCGCTGCCGGCGACAGCCTGTTTCTGGTGCGCTCCGGCAGTATCACCCTGCGCCGCAGGCGCCAATCGCAGGACCTGCTGGTGGCGCAGATTGCCGCCGGGCAGCGCTTTGGTGAAATGGCGCTCATGGGGGATCCGCTGCGCCGCGAATCGGCCACCGCGACGGTCGCCTGCGACCTGATCGAAGTACGACGACCCGAATTTCTGGCGCTCATGCAGCGCGCCGACGCCAGCATCGAACCCCTGCAGAAGCTCGTGAGCGACCGCGTCGTCGGCAACGCCGGCATGGAAGTCCGGCCGGAGGCCGGTGCGGCGATCAATTTTCTGATGGCGCAGGGCCTGGGCGAGTCCACCAACGCGCTGGTGATCCACGAGGCGCTTTGCGTGGGTTGTGACAGCTGCGAAAAGGCCTGCGCGGAGACGCACGGCGGAATTTCCCGGCTGGACCGCAAGGCCGGCGCCTCGTTTGCCCAGCTGCACGTGCCGCACTCCTGTCGGCACTGTGACCAGCCGCATTGCATGAAGGACTGTCCGCCCAACGCCATCAAGCGTTCGGCCAGTGGCGAGGTCTATATCGATGAGACCTGCATCGGATGCGGCAATTGTCAGAGCAATTGTCCCTACCACGCCATTCGCATGGCCTACGACGCCCCCGACAAACCAGGATTGCTGAGTTGGCTGATCTTTGACAGCGGCGACGGGCCCGGTGAGGCGGTGGATTATCAGCCCACCGCGACGGCGAAGGCCAAGGGAAAAAAGGCGGTCAAGTGCGATGCCTGCCGGGGACTGGATGGGGGCCCGGCCTGCGTGCGCGCCTGCCCAACGGGTGCGGCCCTGCGCATCGGGCCCTCAGAGCTGGCAGATCTGGTCCAGGAGCCGCGGCGATGATGCACGAGAGCCTGCTGCGATTCCGCGGCGCGCGCTACTTCTGGTGGGCGCTCGCGTTGACCTCGGCGGCCCTGATTATCTATGCCACGCCGGTGGGGTGGCGGCCGCGCGGCGGGGGCACCTGGCAGGGCTACACCCTGGGCAGCGTGGGCGCGGCATTGGTGGTCTGGCTGACGCTGCTGGGCATACGCAAGCGTCGCTATGCCTCCACCCTGGGTAGCGTGCAGGGCTGGACTTCCGCGCACGTCATGCTCGGCTTGTCCCTGGCCGTCATCGTAACCCTGCACACCGGCTTCCAGTTCGGCTGGAACGTCCACACGCTGGCCTATGTGTTCATGATGCTGGTGATTGCGAGCGGTGTACTCGGACTGGTGCTCTACATGTCTGCACCGCGCCAGCTGTCCGAGAACGCGGCCGGCCAGTCACGCCAGGAGATGTTTGCCGAGCTGCTGTTGATCGATGGCACGGCGCGCGACGTGGCGCGCCGCTGTGACCCGTCCGTCGCACTGGCCGTGACGAGCAGCATCGAGCGCACCGCCCTTGGCGGCGGGGCCCTGAGCCAGCTTCTCGGCCCCGACCGGTCGTTGTTCCAGCCCGCGGGCGCGGCCGTGGCCGGGCTGGCGGGCAATCAGGACAACCAGGCCGTCATTGACTTCGTGGCCGCGCGCGTCCCTCGTGCGGCCAAACGCGTTGAGGCGGAGAGCCTGCAGGAACTGGTGGCGCTGCAGTGCCGACGCCAGGCCCTCCTGCGCCGCATTCGCCGCGATATACGCCTGCAGGCCTGGCTCAAGATCTGGCTCTATCTGCACATACCGATGACCGTCGGGCTGCTGGCCGCCCTGAGCGTGCATGTGCTGGCCACGTTCATGTACTGGTAGCCCATGGAAGTCTTGCTGCGACAACTGCGCCCGCTCCCCGATGGCCAGCTCGAGTACCAGGACACCGAGCTGGCGGCCGAAGAAGTGCTGATCGGCAGTGCCCCGCAGTGCCAGATTCAGTGGGTCGGCGAGGGCATTGCCCCGCGCCATGCCAGCCTGCGTTACAGCGCCAGCGGTGCAGTCCTGAAGTGCCGTCGCGGCTATCGTATCCATGTCAATGGCCGGCCCTCCGCAGGAGGCGTGTTGGGGGTAGGCGACGAGCTGCATCTCGGCCCGCACCGCTTGCGATTGATAACACCGCCGGGCGGTTTCCAGCTGGCGCTTGAAATTGAAACCCGCAGCGCGGCTGCCAGCCTTTACTACGAAGGTGCGTTCCGCACCAGTCTCAGGCAAACCTGGCTGCCGATGCGCAGCGCCTCGTGGGCACTGCTGGCGCTGACGCTGTTGTTGACGCTGGCCATGCCGCTGTACAGCGTGCGGTTGCAGCATACAGCTCAGCCGGTTCCGGCCGCGATCGTCACGGACCGGATCTGGAGCGCTGGGCCGCTGCTGGCGCCGCACCAGCTCACGACGGCGGCCACCTGCATGAGCTGTCATCAGTCGCTGTTCGTGCACGTGGAGGACCGGGCCTGCCGGCACTGCCACAAGGGCACCGTGGATCATGTCAGCGAGCCCAGACTTGCCGAGCGTGGGGCGGGCGACAAGCCCCGCTGCGCCAACTGTCACCTGGAACACGGTGGAAGCACCGGGCACCTGTTGCTCGCGACGAGCAAGCTGTGTACCGGTTGTCACGGAACCCTCGCCGCAAGTACTGTCAGCCGGAACTTCCCGGTTATTACCGGCTTCGCGGCCGGTGCGCATCCGGATTGGCGGCCCGCGGCGGCTGCGACGGGCCTGAAGTTTTCTCACGCGCAGCATCTCGATGCGGAGCGGGTACGCACTCCGGCCGACAGGCGCGCCCTGGTATGCGCCGACTGCCATCAGCTGGCAGCGGACGGGGCGCACTTCGTGCCCATCACCATGGAGCGGAGCTGCCGGTCCTGTCACGAGCTGACCTTCGATGATGGACGGAGCCAGCGACAGTTGCCGCACGGAAACGTTGGCGACGCGATTGCGCTCATCCAGGACTATTTCGCGCGGCGCGCCGTTGATCCGGCGGCTGCGGAGCCATGGCCCGCGCGGCGGCGCACGCCGGATCGGGCTGCCCGGCAGCGCTGCGAAGCCTCTGCATTCGAGTGCGCCACGCGTGCCGCCGCCCGGGAAATCGTCCTGCAGTTCGAGCAGCAGGGCTGCGTCGTCTGCCACGGTGTGACCAGCAACGGCGCGCCCGATCCGCTCCAGCGCTATGCCATCAGGCCGGTCAGCCTGGGCGCGGATCTCCTGCCGGCGGCGCGCTTCAGGCACGCCCAGCACCTGATCATGGCGGGAAGAACCGGCGATGCGGCCTGCCTCGGTTGTCACGACGCCCGGCAGTCGAGCAGCGCGGCGCCCTCGATGGTGCCTCGACTGGGCAACTGCCTCGGCTGTCACGACACATCGACGCGGCCGGCCCGGGTGCCGCTGCAATGCATGAGCTGTCACGCCTACCATCCGGACAGCGTTCGGGTCGTGGCCCGGTGAGCGCGAGGCGGCCGCTCGCGGGCCACGGCGCGTGCACTGCATTGCAGTGCCTGGCCGCCTCCTTTGTTCTGCTGCTGAACGCCTGCTCGGGCGGCGGCCCGGCATTGTCCAGCGCGGGTACCGGTGGCGATGCGGCCTGCGACGGCGGCTGCACTACAGCCGCTTCCCTGCTCAGCGTTGGCGATGTGCAGCGAATCATTGCCCAGGGCGTCGCGGAGGCGCATGCCCGGGGCGCCAGTGCCACGATCGCGGTCAGCGATCGCGTCGGCAATGTGCTGGCCGTGTTTCGCATGGGCGCCGCAGCCAGCCGCGTGGTGCAGATTTCCTCCGCTGCCGGCGCCGCAGCCATCAGCGGCGGACTGGAGGGCATACGCCTGCCGGTGCCGGCCACGCCACTGGCTGCACTGAATCTGGACCACCAGGCGGCCATCACCAAGGCGGTGACGGCGGCCTATCTCTCAACGGAAGGCAACGCGTTTTCCACCCGTACGGCCAGCCAGATCGTGCAGCAGCATTTCAATCCCGGTGACCTGGGCCGCCCCAGTGGTCCGCTGTTCGGCGTGCAGTTCAGCCAGCTGGCCTGCTCGGACATCGTGCGCGCCTCCGCTGGAACGGGTACCGCGGCCGGACCGCAACGCTCGCCGCTGGGTCTGGCCGCCGATCCTGGCGGCTTTCCTCTCTACAGAGCCGGCGCCGTGGTGGGCGGCGTCGGGGTGATGGCGGACGGGGGCTACGGCCTCGATGCGGACATCAGCGATACCGATCGGGATCTGGACGAGTCCATCGGGATGGCCGCAAGCTACGGCTACGCCGCTCCCGACATTCGCCGTGCCGATCTGATCACGGTCGACGGCAAGACCCTGAGATTCACCGATGTGGAGATGGCGCAGCTGGCGGCCGATCCGGCCCGTGCCGCGGCCTTCGCCACCCTCACGCCAGCGGACGGCGCGCTGATCGCGGTGCCCGGGTACACCGATGGCGTCGTGCGCGCGGGCCTGGCTTTCGGACTACCCGCGTCCGGCATCCGGGCCGAAAGCGCCGGGGACTTTTCCGGGCTGGACGCATTCGTGCTCGTCGATGCGGCCAATGCACCGCGCTTCGCGCCCCAGGCCGGAACAGACGGCAGCAACGCGCTCACCCGGGCTGAGGTCGTGCAGCTGTTGCGTTCCGCGCTGACCGTGGCCAACCGGGCGCGCGCGCAGATACGCCGGCCACTCGGCACCCACGCGCGCGTCAGCATATCGGTCGTGGATACGAACGGTGTCGTGCTGGGTCTGGTGCGCAGCCGCGACGCACCGGTGTTCGGGACCGATGTCTCGGTGCAGAAAGCGCGCACCGCGGCCCTGTTGTCCTCGGGTGCGGCGGCGGCGTTCATGACGTCGCTGCCCGATCGGCGCTACATCACCACGACCAGCCTGGGTCTGGGATCGAGCGCTGCGCCGCTGGCGGCCTATGTGGGGGCGGTGCGGACCTTCAATGCCGACCCGATGGCTCTCGGTGACGGGCGGGTCGCCTACAGCAGCCGCGCGGTGGGCGACCTGTCGCGCCCGACCTTTCCCGATGGCATCGATGGTACGGCGAGCGGACCCTTGAGCAAGAGCGCCGGGCAGTGGAGCGTATTCTCGGTGGGCTGGCCGCTTGATGTCAGTATCAATGCCCTGTTGCAGCACGTCCTGTACGTGGCCGGCGCAGTGGCCGGCGATGTCGGGCCCGGCTGTGCCGGTGTCGATCTCAGTGCGACGCTGGTGGCGACGCCGACCACCAGCAGCTTGCAGCTGGCCAATGGGGCGCAGGTGTTCGCCGGCGGCGTACCGGTGTACCGTGGCGCCACCCTCGTCGGCGCCATCGGCGCATCGGGCGACGGGGTAGACCAGGACGACATGGTCGCCTTCCTGGGTCTGAGTCAGGCCGGCGGCCTGCTTGGGGGCGCCATCGGCAACGCACCGGCTGCGCGCCGCGCCGACACCCTGACGCCGCAAGGCGTGCGACTGCGCTACGTCCAATGTCCGCAGGCGCCGTTAATCGACAGCGCCGCAGAGGGTGTCTGCGATGGCCTCTAGCCGCCGCCGGTCATGCGCACCGCGACCGGCCTGGCAGGGGCAGGGGATGAAGTGCATCGCGCTGGCGGCCGCACTGATGCCGACCTGCCTGGTCGCCGCCGGGACCTGCTATCGCGACGAAGCGGGCCGTATCGTGGAGCGTCGCCAGCCCGGCTACGCCGAAGTTCCGTGTCCAGAGCCGCCCAATGTCATTCCCGACCCCGCCGCGGCACGCGACGCCGGCAATCCTGGCGTTGCCGATGAGTCACGCAACGTGGACCGTGGGCCGGCACCCACGCCCTCTGCGGCGGCAAGTCCCGTCGGCGCGGACCTGCAACCCTCGATCGCGGTTCCGGATCGCTGGCGGATCGTCGACATGCTGGGGCGCAAGTCCAGCGTACTGGATCCGTATCAGCGCAATCGCCTCAAGGGCGACGCGCCGCTCAGAAACGGCTGGTTCTTCAGTCTCGGGGTCGTGTCCGACACGGTGTTCGAAGAGCGCAATGTCGCGACCCCGGTTGGTGGATCCGCCACCGGCGCCGCCGGCAGCAACGACGTGTTTGGGCGCCCCAACCAGAGTGCCCTGTTCCAGACCGTGGCAGTCGAGCTGGTGTACTACCGCGGTGATACGGTGTTCAGGCCGCCCGATTACGAATTCCGGTTGACGCCCGTCATCGGTTTCAGCCGTGTAGCGGTGCGCGAACTGGGAGCGCTCAACGTGGATCCGCGTCAGGGCAGCCTGCGCGATGACCACCAGCTCGGCGTGCAGGCGGCTTTTGTCGACCGGCATCTGCGCAATGTATCGGAACGATTCGATTTCGACAGCCTGCGCGTCGGCATACAGCCCTTCAGCAGCGACTTCCGCGGCTTCCTGTTTCAGGACGATCAGCTCGGCCTGCGCCTGTATGGCAATCGCGCCAACAACCGCTACCAGTACAATCTCGCGTGGTTCAGGCGGCTGGAGAAGGACACCAATAGCGGCCTGAACGATCTTGCCGCGAAGCTGCGCGCCGACGATGTACTGATCGCCAATCTCTATCGCCAGGATTTTCCGGTGCCAGGATTCACCTCCCAGCTCACCGCAGCCTACAACCGCAATCGGGAAGGCGGCGCCACGCACTACGACAGCAATGGCTTTGTCGAGCGGCCGGCATCGCTGGGCCGGCAGGTGCCGCGCGATTACGACGTGGTGTACCTGGGGCTGAACGGTGACGGGCATTTTGGACGTACCAATGTGACCGGGTCTGCCTATGTCGCGGTTGGGCGCGAGTCGCCCGGCGTATTCGTGGCGCGCCATACCGATATCCGGGCCGGCTTTGCCGCCCTGGAGCTGTCACGCGACTACGACTGGATACGTCCGCGCCTTTCATTTCTCTATGCGACGGGAGACCACGATCCCTATGACACCCGCGCCACGGGTTTCGATGCGATATTCGAGAACCCACAGTTCGCCGGCGCGGACAGCAGCTACTGGATCGGACAATCGGTGCCGCTGGTTGGCGGCGGTGGTGTCAGCCTGTCCGGCCGTAACGGAGTCCTGAACAGTCTGCGCTCCTCGAAAGAAGAGGGGCAGTCGAACTTTACTAACCCCGGTACGGTGCTCGTGGGTGCCGGCATGGACCTCGATGTGCTGCCGGAACTGCGGCTCTCGTTCAACCTGAATTACCTGGGCTTCGCCGACACGGCCGTGCTGGCCGCGGTGCGCCAGCAGGCTCCACCGCCCTCATCGATCGGCGAAGATGTCTCGGCGGCGGTGACCTGGCGGCCACTGCTCACACAGAATGTCGTGCTGCGCGCGTCCTACGCGGAGCTGATTGCCCGCGGCGGGTATGCACAACTGTTTCCGGACGCGAATCCCGTCTATCTGATGTTGAACGCGCTGCTCACGTACTGATGATGATTGCAACTCGCATCGCTGTTGGATTGGTGGCCGCCGCGGCTGCGCTCGGCGGCTTGCGGCCGGCACATGCGGCAGGGCTCACCGCGCCGACTGCGCCCGCGGCGCAGACGGCCGCCGAGGCCGCGAACAAGAGCAGCGGTTGCAAGTCCTGCCACACCGCCAGCGACGCGCCCAGCATGCACGCCAGTGCTGCCGTCGTGCTGGGCTGCAGCGACTGTCATGGCGGCGACCCGACGGTGCAGGCGGATGGCAGCGAAGCGCGGGAATCGGGTGCATACCGGGAGCTCATGCGGCGGGCGCACGTGCCGCCGCGCTTTCCGGAGGAGTGGCACTCTCCCTCGAGCGCGAACCCGCAGCGCAGCTACACGCAGCTCAATCGCGAGCGCCCCGAGTTCGTGCGATTCGTCAATCCGTCCGACTATCGCGTCGTGAGCGAAGCCTGCGGGGCCTGTCACCAGGCGATCATCGAGGCGTCCATGCACAGCCTGCACGCGACCGGTGCCATGCTGCTGGGCGGCGCCGCCTACAACAACGGCATTCTGGACTCCAAGAATTACCTGCTCGGAGAGTCCTACGACAGAAATGGCGTGGGTGTCTCGGTTTTCGGGCCCCGGACCAGCGATGCCGCGGCGGCATTGGCCGCCGGCATCCTGCCGCGGCTCTTCCCGCTGCCGGCCTTTGAGACCGTGGCGCCCGGCGACAATTTCCGCGTGTTCGAGCGCGGTGGCCGCAATATCGGTGCGCTGTTTCCGGAGACCGGGCTGCCGGATGCGCTCGGCTCGCCACAGAGACTCGAGGAGCCCGGACGCCCCGATCTGCACCAGTCCAACCGCGGGCCGGGCACGGGCCTGCGCATTTCGGTGCCGGTGCTCAATATCACCAAGACGCGCCTGAACGATCCGCTGCTGTGGTTCATCGGCACCAACGACCAGCCCGGCGATTATCGGCAGTCGGGCTGTGCCTCCTGCCATGTCGTGTACGCCAATGATCGCGATGCACGGCACTCCAGCATCTACGCGGCCTTCGGCCGCGACGGCAGGTCGCAGACCGTGGATCCGGTGATCAGCAGAAATGAGCCGGGGCACCCGCTGCTGCACGCCTTCACGCGTTCCGTGCCGACCTCGCAATGCATGGTGTGCCACATGCATCAGCCCAATATGTTCATGAACAGCATGCTCGGCTACACGATGTGGGACTATGAATCCGATGCCCCAAGCATGTGGCCCGCCAGGCAGCAGTATCCCAGCGACGCGCAAACCCGCTCGATCCTGGATCGAAACCCCGAAGGCGCCGCGCCACGCGGCAAATGGGCGGATGTCGACTTCCTGCGCGACGTGAGTTCACTCAACGCCACGCTCCACGATACGCAGTTCGCCGACTACCATGGCCACGGCTGGAATTTTCGCGCGGTCTACAAGCGCGACCGCAAGGGTCGGCTGCTGGACGCCAAGGGTACGATCGTGAGCAACGATGATCCGGGGAAATTCTCCAAGGCCGTACACCTGTCCTCCTCGCACGTGGATGCCGGCATGCAGTGTGTGGACTGCCATTTCTCGCAGGATGTACACGGGAATGGTTATATCTACGGGGAAGTTGCCGCCGCCGTCGAGATCGGCTGCAAGGACTGTCACGGCACCGTAAGCCGCTATCCCAGCCTGCTGACTTCCGGGCCGGCGGCGCTGCGGGGCGGAACGGACCTGGCGGTGCTGCGCACTCCAGACGGGCGTCGGCGCTTCGAGTGGATTGGC
>Ga0209647_1000152_pt1 | contig 61896 bp, 52 predicted proteins | sample GraSoi_2013_60cm_FD_185827 | JGI IMG/M metagenome (GOLD analysis project Ga0209647, IMG submission 185827) | Grasslands soil microbial communities from the Angelo Coastal Reserve, California, USA - Sample 9_17_2013_60cm (SPAdes) (version 2) | ecosystem: Environmental > Terrestrial > Soil >...
CGAGCTCGCGTCGCAGCCGGTTGTTCACGCCCACGTCCTCGAGGCCGCCGGGCAGCGGCGAAACCCTGGCGCCGGTCATCGCATTGACGGCGGCGTCGCCCTTCACGATGAGGACCTGCTTGCCGGCGACCTGCACATTGCCGTCGGAGAGCGCCTGGAGCAGGACGATCGCGCGCTCATCGCCCGATGCGACGAGCGCGGCGACGGCGGCCACCTGGTCATCGCTCTCACCCGAGGTGAGCTTGGCCACCGTGGCCGGATCGAGCGCGTGCGCGAGTGAAGTGAAAAGAAAACTCGTGAACGCGAATGCAGCCGAAAGAAAAATTCGCCGAATCATGGTCCCCAAACGACGACGGCGCAACCAAGCGCCGCCGTCTTTCCTTTGCAGTGTCAGTTGCCCGTGGGGCTGAGGCTCACTTCTTCGGGGCAGCGGCGGCGGGTGCTGCCGTCTCCGGCTCGTCCTTCTTCTTGTCGTTGCCCGCGATAAACGGGCTCCAGGGCTGTGCGCGAATCGGGCCCTTCGTCTTCCACACGACGTTGAACTGGCCGTCCGCCTTCACTTCGCCGATGAACACGGGCTTATGCAGGTGGTGGTTCTTCTCGTCCATCTTGATGGTGAAGCCGTCGGGCGCGGCGAACGACTGGCCCGCCATGGCCGCGATCACCTTGTCGGCGTCGAACGACTTGGCCTTCTCGACCGCCTGCTTCCACATGTGGATGCCGATATACGTGGCTTCCATCGGATCGTTGGTGAGCGGCTTGTCGGCGCCCGGGAGCTTCTTCGCCTTGGCGTAGGCGGTCCATTGCTTCTTCCAGGCGTCGTTCACCGGGTTCTTCAGCGACATGAAGTAGTTCCACGCCGCGAGGTGGCCCACCAGCGGCTTGGTGTCCACGCCGCGCAGCTCTTCTTCGCCGACGGAGAAAGCCACGACCGGCACATCCGTCGCCTTCAGGCCCTGGTTGCCCAGTTCCTTGTAGAAGGGCACGTTGGAATCGCCATTGATGGTGGAGACCACCGCGGTCTTGCCGCCGGCCGCGAATTTCTTGATGTCGGCCACGATCGTCTGGTAGTCGCTGTGGCCGAAGGGCGTGTATTTCTCGTCGATGTCCTTGTCCGCGACTCCCTTCGACTTGAGGAACGCGCGCAGGATCTTGTTGGTGGTGCGCGGATACACGTAGTCGGTGCCCAGCAGGACCCAGCGCTTGGCGCCGCCGCCTTCCTTGCTCATCAGGTACTCGACCGCGGGAATCGCCTGCTGGTTGGGCGCGGCGCCGGTGTAGAACACGTTCTTGGAAAGCTCTTCGCCCTCGTACTGCACCGGGTAGAAGAGCAGGCCGTTCAATTCCTCGAACACCGGCAGCACGCTCTTGCGTGATACCGACGTCCAGCAACCGAACACGACCGCGACCTTGTCCTGCGTAAGGAGGCCGCGCGCCTTCTCGGCGAATAGGGGCCAGTTGGACGCGGGATCGACGACCGTGGCCTCGATCTTGTAACCCATCACGCCGCCCTTGGCGTTGATCTCGTCGAAGGTCATCAGCGCGACATCCTTCAGCACCGTTTCGCTGATCGCCATGGTGCCCGACAGGGAGTGGAGGACGCCTACCTTGACGACCTTGTCCGCGGCGCCGGCGCCAAGGCAGCCAGCGCCCGCGGCGAGGAGCGCCGCGCTCAAAGCGAGCGTCTTGCAGAACGAACGACGTTTCATTGTTTTCCTTCCTGAGTGTGGTGACGCGCGAATTGCCATCGGGGCCTTCGCTTCGGAAAGGTCCGTAGCGACGTTTGTGCCAGTTACGGTCTACGCGCGGTAGGGAGTTGATCCGATTGCGGAAAAGAAAACTCAGGGGAGAGGACGGCGGGTCCTGCGCCCAGCGCATGCGCCGCCGTGGTGCAAAGAAAAACGGCGCGCCCTGTTTTGGCGCGCCGCTGGCTAATTGGGTCCCCGCCTTGGGGTGATTGGGTCTCGCCTTCGCGGGGATGACAGAAAATCAGCCCGGATGCAGCGTGGTGCCAACGATCTTGCCCGGGTTCTTCTCGAGCCACTTGCGGATGCGGTTGGCGTCGGCGATGCGCGTGAGGCGACCCCAGGAGTCGAGGAGGACGATCACGATCGGCTGGTTGGCGATCATCGCGTGCATCACCAGGCACTTGCCGGCCTCGTTGATGTAGCCGGTCTTGGACAGGCCGATCTTCCAGTCGGAGCTGCGCACCAGCGCGTTGGTGTTGACGAAGCTCAGCTTGCGCTTGGAATCGGGAAGCGTCACGTTCACCGCGCCCGTGGTCGTGTACTCGGTGATGATCGGATAGGTCGCGGCGGCGGCGACGAGCTTGCCCAGATCGGTGGGGCTCGACACGTTGCCGGGCGAAAGGCCCGACGAATCGATGTAGTGGGTCTGCGTGAGGCCGAGCGCCTTCGCCTTCTCGTTCATCGCGATCACGGCGGCGGCGGCGCCGCCGGGATAGGTGCGGCCGAGCGCGGAGGCCGCCCGGTTGTCGCTCGCCATCAGCGCGAGTCGCATCAGGTCGTCGCGGCGGAAGTGGCTGCCGATGGGCAGGCGCGAATGCGTGTTCTTGACGAGGTCGATGTCGTCGACGGTGAGCTCGATCGGCTCGTCCATCGCAAGCTTAGCGTCCAGCACGACCATCGCGGTCATGAGCTTGGTGATGGAGGCGATCGGCGCGGCCTGGTCGGCATTCTTCGAGAAGAGCGTCTGGCCGGAAGTCGGGTCGAACACGAGCACGCCGGTGGACTGCACGTTGGGCTCGCCGTCCTTGGTGAATTCGGCGGTCGCGACCTTGGCGGCGCGCGGTTTGACGTGCGTGCCCGCGGCCCCTGCGTGCACAGGGAGGGCGGCCATCAGGAGGGTGGCGAGGAGGCGGATCACGGGTTTCAGGACGACAAGAGGGCAGGCGACACCATAGCAAACAACCCCTATTCGTGACAAGATCTCAATATTACATCCTAAACAATTGATTTTGATGGCTCATTCCGGCCCCAAAACCCCGCATCCGGACACTTTGGCGGTCCATGCCGGCCAATCCCCCGACCCGGCCACCGGTTCCCGGGCCGTGCCTATCTACCAAACGGCTTCCTACGTCTTTCCGGATACCGACACCGCGGCCGCCCTCTTCAACATGGAGACGCCCGGCCATGTGTACTCCCGCCTTTCGAATCCCACTGTCGCGGTCTTCGAGGAGCGCATAGCCTCTTTGGAGGATGGCGTCGGCGCCATCGCCACGGCAAGCGGGCAGGCGGCGCTGCACCTGGCCATCGTCACGCTCATGGGACGGGGAGGACACATCGTCGCCTCGTCGAGCCTGTACGGCGGCTCCCATAACCTCCTCGCCTACACCCTGCCGCGCTTCGGCATCGAGACCACCTTCGTCGCGTCGCGCGACATGGCGGCGTGGCGGCGCGCGATCCGCCCCGACACGCGCCTCCTCTTCGCGGAGACGGTCGGCAACCCCTCCGTAGACGTGCTCGACGTTCCATCGGTTTCCGAGCTCGCCCGGGAAAATGCCATTCCGCTCCTGGTGGACGCGACGGTGAGCACTCCCTCACTGGGTCGTTCCCTGCACCAGGGCGCCGATCTCGTGATGCACTCGGCGACCAAGTTCCTCTCCGGACACGGCGTGGTGATCGGCGGCGTGCTGGTGGACGGCGGGCGCTTCGATTGGTTGGCGTCGGGCAAGTTTCCCACCCTCACGCAGCCCTACGAGGGCTTCCACGGCATGGTGTTCGCGGAAGAGTCCACCGCCTCGGCGTTCCTCCTGCGCGCGCGCCGCGAGGGCCTGCGCGACTTCGGCGCGTGCATGGCGCCGATGACCGCCTTCCAGATCCTGCAAGGCCTGGAAACGCTGCCGCTCAGGATGGCGCGCCACATCGGGAACACGTCGAAGGTGGTCGCCTTCCTCGCCGCGCAGAAGGAGGTGGCCCGCGTCCACCACCCCGACCTCGCGGCGCACCCCGACCACGCGCTCGCGAAGAAGCTCTATCCGGCGGGCTGCAGCGCGATCCTCGCCTTCGAGCTCGTGGGCGGGCGCGACGCGGGACGCAGGTTCATCGAGGCGCTCACCCTCTTCTCGCACCTCGCCAATATCGGCGACGCCAAGTCGCTGGTGATCCATCCCGCGAGCACGACGCACTTCCGCATGGACGACGCCGCGCTCGCCGCGGCCGGCATCACGCCGGGAACGGTGCGCCTGTCGATCGGCCTCGAGCATCCCGACGATCTCATCGAGGACCTCGCGCGCGGGCTGCGCGCCTCGCAGAGGAACTAGCGATGCAGTTCATCGTCGAGGGCTATCCCGCGTACGCCTACACCGGCGGGCGCGCGTTCGACCCGAAGCTGGCGCCTCTCGTGTTCATCCACGGCGCCGCGTTCGACCACAGCGTCTGGCAATGGCAATCGCGCTACTTCGCGCATCACGGCTACGCGGTCCTCGCGGTGGATCTCCCCGGGCATGGGCGCAGCCCCGGCGCGGTACGCGCGACGATCGAGGACTGGGCGCGCTGGGTCGCGGCCTTCCTCGAGGCCGCGGAGCTCGAAAAAGTGGCGCTGGTGGGCCACAGCATGGGCTCCCTCATCGCGCTCGAGACGGCGCTCGCGCACGGCGCGCGGCTCTCGAAGCTGGTGCTGGTGGGGACGGCCACGCCGATGCCGGTGGGCGACGCGTTCATGGCCGCGGCGCTGGAGCGGTCACCCGCCGCGCTCGACATGGAAGCGGTGTGGGGACACTCGCGCAACGCCCAGCTCCTGCAAAGCCCGGTGCCCGGCACGACGCTCCTGGGAGCCAGCCGCAGCCTGAACGAGCGCTCCACGCCCGGCGCCCTGCACGCGGCGCTGCAGGCGTGCAACACCTATCGGCCTTCGATGCAGGCGCTGCGCGCCTTGCGCGTGCCGACCCTGGTGCTCGCGGGCCGGCGCGACCAGATGACGCAGTTCAAGGCGGGCAAAGCGCTCGCCGCCGAGATCCCGGGAGCGAAGCTCGTGGCCCTGGACGCCGGGCACTCGATGATGAGCGAGGCCCCGCGACAGACCCTCGACGCGCTGAAGGAATTCCTAGGCGGGTGAGGCGGCGGTCTCGTCCTGGCGGTGCTTGCGGCCCTCTTCCTGCTGCAGCCGCCACATCTCGGCGAATCGACCGTTCGCGTCGAGGAGCTCGCGGAAGTGCCCGCGCTCGACGATCTCGCCGTGGTCGAGCACGAGGATCTCGTCGGCGTCGACGATGGTGGACAGGCGATGCGCGATCACCAGCGTGGTGCGGTCGCGCGAGATCTCGGCGAGCTCGGCTTGTATCGATTTCTCGGTGTGCGAGTCGAGCGCCGACGTCGCTTCGTCGAAGACCAGGATCGGCGGGTTCTTCAGCACCGTGCGCGCGATCGACACGCGCTGTTTCTCTCCGCCGGAGAGCTTCAGGCCCCGCTCTCCGACCATGGTCTCCCACCCGTCGGGCAGGCGCGCGATGAAGTCCGCGATGTGCGCCACGCGCGCCGCGTTCTCGATCTCGGGGCGCGTGGCGGCCGGACGGCCGTAAGACACGTTGTAGTAGATCGTGTCGTTGAAGAGCACGGTGTCCTGCGGCACCACGCCCAGCGCCGCGCGCACGCTCGATTGCGTGACGTCGCGCAGGTCCTGGCCGTCGATCGTGATGCGCCCCCGGTTCACGTCGTAGAAGCGGAACAGGAGGCGTGCGAGCGTGGACTTGCCCGATCCGCTCGTGCCCACCACGGCGACCTTCTTTCCCGGCGGGACCTGGAAGCTCACGTCCTTCAGGATCTCGCGCTTGCCGTCGTAGCTGAAGTCGACGTTCTCGAAGCGGATGGCACCCCCGCGCACCGCGAGCGCCTGCGCGCCCGGCTTGTCCTCGACTTCGCGGTTCTCGCCGAGAAGGCGGAACATCTTCTCCATGTCGACGATCGCCTGCTTGATCTCGCGGTACATCACGCCGAGGAAGTTGAGCGGGATGTAGAGCTGGATGAGGAGGGCGTTCACCATCACCAGGTCGCCCAGCGTGAGGCCGCCGTTCACGATGCCGTCGGCGGCGCGCCACATGAGGAGCGAGACCGCGAGCGCGATCACTGCCGCCTGCACCGCGTTGAGGAGTCCCAGCGAAGTCTCGCTCTTCACCACCGCGCGCTCGTAGCTCTGCAGGTTGCCGTCGTAGCGCTGCGCCTCGTAGCGCTCGTTGCCGAAATACTTGACGGTCTCGTAGTTGAGGAGGGAATCGATCGCCTTGGTGTTGGCCTTCGAGTCCATGTCGTTCATCTGGCGGCGGTGGGCGGTGCGCCACTCGGAGATGACGAAGGTGAGCGCCACGTAGAGCAGCAGCGCGCCCACGGTGATGACGCCGAACCAGACGTCGAACTTGTAGATGAGGAAGCCGGTGACGAGCGCGATCTCGAGGAGCGTGGGCAGCACGCTGAACACCATGAACGAGAGCAGCGTCGAGATGCCGCGCGTGCCGCGCTCGATGTCGCGCGTGAGCCCGCCGGTCGCGCGGTCGAGGTGGAAGCGCAGGCTCAGCGCATGCAGGTGGTGGAACACTTCCAGCGCGATGCGGCGCATGGCGCGCTGCGCGACTTTCACGAACACGATGTCGCGCAGCTCGTTGAAGAGCGTGCTCGACAGGCGCAGGGCCGCGTAGGCGAGGAGAAGCGTCACCGGCACGGCGAGGAGCGCCCGGTCCCCGGTGAGGCCGTCGACGATCGACTTCATCACGATCGGCACCGTGATGTTGGCGAGCTTGGCCGCGATGAGGAAGGAGAGCGCCAGCAGCACGCGGCCGCGGAATTCCCAGAGGTAGGGAACGAGCCTGCGCACGACCGACAGGTCGCTGCGCGCGATCGGCGCGGTGGTGGAATTCATGGGTCTGGGTATAGTAACAGCCGACATTCGACGCCTCTGCGATGCCCCGCTTCGCCGCCAACCTGGGATTTCTCTTTGCCGAGCATCCGTTCCTCGATCGCTTCGCCGCCGCGAGCCGCGCGGGCTTTCGCGCCGTGGAATTCGCCGCGCCTTACGAGCATCCCGCGGCTGAGCTCGCGAGCCGCCTCGCCGACAATGGCCTCGAATTGATCCTCGTCAACCTGCCGATGGGCGACCGCGCGAAGGGCGATTTCGGCATCGCCTGCCGCCCGGGGCGCGAGCGCGAGTTCGCCGAGGGCGTGGCGCGCGGCATCGCCTATGCGCACGCGCTCGCCGTGCCGAAGCTGAACTGCATCTCGGGGGTGGCCAAGCCCGGCGAGGACCGGGGGCTCCTGCGCCGCACGCTCGTCTCGAACATGCGGCTCGCGGCGCGCGAATTCAAGGCCGCCGGCCTCGACCTCGTGATCGAGCCCCTCAATTGCCGCGACGTGCCGGACTTCATCGTGCCGCGCGCGCCCGACGTGGTGCGCCTCATCGAGGAGATCGGCGCGCCCAACGTGGGCCTGCAGTGCGACATCTACCACACCGTGATGATGGGCGACGATCCCGCCGCCATCTTCGAGGAATGCTGGGCCTCGATCCGGCACATCCAGTTCGCCGACGTGCCGGGGCGCGGCGAGCCCGGCACCGGCACGATCGACTTCGCCGCGCTCTTCGACCTCCTCGACCGCAAGGGCTACGCGGGCTGGGTGTCCGCCGAATATCGTCCCACCCGCCCTACGGCCGAAACCCTTTCCGCCTGGAAAGCGGTGTCAGGTACAACTTAAAGAGATTCCCGGGGCATGGTCCAAATGGACCGGGTGGGGGAGCGCGGCGTTCACGGCCGGGCCAAATGGGTCCGATAGCCTCGGGGGATCGACCCGGAGGTCTCGCATGACATCGCCCGCCGCTCGGCCCTTCGTCTGCCTGCTCGCCATTCTCGCGCTCGGCGCGCTGCCCCTCGAGGCGGCGGTGAAGCGCTCCACCGGCGACAAGGTCGCGATGCAGGACGCGGACGCGGGATACCAGGCGTTGATCGACGCGGCGAACGCGGTGGTCGGCGTGAAGGTGAGGGCGATCGCCAACGCGCGCAGCAACGAGGCGCTCGGCGCGCAGCGCGCGGGCTCGGGCGTGCTGATCGGCAGCGACGGGCTGGTGCTCACCATCGGCTACCTCATCATGGAAGCCGACCAGGTCGAGGTCACCGATTCCGGCGGCACCATCGTGCCCGCCGTGGTCGTCGCGTACGACCACGCGACCGGCTTCGGCCTGGTGCGCCCGATGAGGAAGCTCGCGCCGAAGCCGATCCGCATCGGCAATTCCGCCCCGGTCGCGCAACTCGACCGCCTGATGATCGTCACCGGCGGCGAAGAGCAGACCGTGTCGATCGCTACCGTCGTCTCGCGACGCCAGTTCGCGGGCTACTGGGAATACCTCATCGACGGCGCGATCTTCACTTCGCCGCCGCGCCTGGACCACAGCGGTGCCGCGCTCATCAACAAGGAAGGCGAGCTGGTGGGCGTGGGCTCGCTCCTGGTGATGGACGCGCTCACCCCTGGCGAGCGGATGCCCGGCAACATGTTCGTGCCCGTGGACCTGCTGAAGCCGGTGTTGGACGAGATGGTGCGCACCGGCGCGCAGACGGCCGCGCACCGTCCGTGGCTCGGCGTGAACTCCCTCGAGGAGGACGGGCGCGTGAAGGTGATGCAGGTGAGCGAGGAAAGCCCCGCCGACGCGGCGGGCATCACCGCGGGCGACATCATCCTCAAGGTGAACGGCGAGCCGGTGGAGTCGCTCGAGACGTTCTACGGGAAGCTGTGGAGGCCCGGCGCGAAGCCGGGGACGGACTTCCACCTCACGGTGCTGCACGGCGTCGCCCTGCGCGAGGTGATCGTGCGCTCCATCGAGCGCCAGGAGTACATGCGCCACAAGCCCACGGTCTGAGGTTCCGTATCATGCGGGGATGAGCCCCCGCGACGGCGAGCGCCAGCGCCGCATCCTCTACGCCGCCGCCTTCCTGCGCGCGCTCGCCATCGGCCTCATGGCGGTGCTGATCGGGCTCTACGCCGCGCGCCTGGGCCTGGACGCGACCCGGATCGGAGTGATTCTTTCGAGCGCGCTCTGGGGCGCGGCCCTCGCCGCGCTCCTCACGCTCGCCCTCGGCCCGCGCTTCACCGACCGCGCGATCCTCGTCTCGCTCACGCTGCTGCCGGTCCTGGGCGGCGCGATCTTCCTCGCCACCGACGCATTCCCGCTCCTCGCCTTCGCCGCCTTCGTCGGCATGTTCAACGTGAACGGCCGCGACCGCGGCGCGATCCCGATCGTCGAGCAGTCGATCTTTCCCGCCACCACGAGCGACGCGGGCCGCACGCGCGTCTTCGCCTGGTACAACGTGATGCTCGATTCGGGCTACGCGCTGGGCGGGTTGCTCGCCGCGCTGCCGGCGCTCCTCGAGGCGACGCTCGCCATGGCGACGCTCGATGCGATGCGCGCATCGCTGGGGCTGTTCTGCGTGCTCTACGCCGCGACCGCGATCCTCTACCTGCGGCTGCCGCGGCGCGCGGCGGCCGCGGTGCCGGTCGGCCTCATGCAGCTTTCCCCCGCGAGCCGCCCGATCGTGAAGAAGATCTCGTGGCTTTTCTTCATCGACGCGTTCGGCGGCGGCTTCGTGGGCTCGGCGCTCTTCGCTTATTTCTTCGCGCAGCGCTTCGACGTGGGGGCCGCGCAACTCGCGATCCTGTTCGCGGCGGGCCGTGTGCTGTCCGCCTTCTCCCACCTCGCCGCCGCGTGGCTCGCCAGGCGCATCGGCCTCGTCAACACCATGGTGTACACGCACGTGCCGTCGTGCCTGCTGCTCTTCACCATCGTCGCGTCCGACAATTTCGTACTTGCCGCGTTCTTCTTCCTCCTGAGGGAAGCGCTGAACGAGATGGATGTCCCGACGCGGCAAAGCTACGTGATGGCGGTGGTGAGGCCCGAAGAGCGGCTCGCCGCCGCGGGCATCACCGCGCTGGTGCGCTCGGGCGGCTGGGCGCTTGCGCCCATGCTCGCGGGCGTGATGATGGAGGCGGGCGGGCTCGGCCTGCCGCTCATCGTCGCGGGATTCACCAAGCTTGCCTACGACGTCCTGCTGTGGCGCGAGTTCCGCCGCGTGAGGCCTCCCGAGGAGATTGCCGAGACCGTGTAACGGCGCCGCCGGCGTCAGCGGATGTGGTAGCCCGCCACCTTCCACGTGCCGTTCTTCTCGCGCATCGGCGTGACCGTCTCCACCGACAGCGGGCGGTTCTCGAAGCGCGTGTCGTACTGGATCACCACGTACTCGCCGTCGGGCGCTCCGGGCAGGGTGCGCGTATAGGTCGCCGAGCGCAGCTTGCGCGACAGCGCCATGCCGAGCGGGCCACGCGCCTGCGCGAGCGTGGTCTCCCACTGCACCTTGTTCACCGCCTCGCGGAAAAAAGCCGCGGAGTCGTCCCAGCTCTCGGCGTAGCGTCCCGAGTCGATGTAGGCGAGCCAGCGCTCGGCGACCTGCATGGCGGGCGAGGTGTCGAGCACGATGGGCGCGGCGGGCGTGGCGTCGGCGGTCTCCTCGGCGGCGTAGGCGGAAAGCGCCACGATGGCCACGGCGAGGAGCAGCGCGAAGATCGTTTTCAGGGCTTTCATGTGGGCTCCTCGCGCCGGCCTCTAGCGCCGTCCCAGCGTCTCGCGCAGGTGCCGCTGGTGGACGAAGCCGGCGAGCGTGGCGAGGGCCATCGGCACCAACACGATCGCCGCCGAGCCCCATGCGTCGCCCGCCGGCACGGGCACGGCGAGCAGCAGGAATGCGCTGACCAGCGAGGCTGCGAGCATGGCGCGCCCGACGAAGGCGTTGGCGTCGAACCACACCGCGCGGCTGGAGCGCGTGAAGCGCGTCCTGAAGCCGTAGATGCAGTTGGGCGGGACCAGGCGAAGCGCCAACGGAAGCGACGTGAGCGCCGTCACGACGCAGACGACGATGAGCCAGTCGCCCTCGCGCGCCAGCCCGTGGATCACCCACCCGTACGATTCCATCGATCCCCCCATCTCAGGCCTTGCGCGACTTGCGTGCCGCGGCCGACCCGGTGATGCCGCGCTTGTCGAGCGCTTCGCGCAGCAGATACTCGACTTGGCTATTGGCCGAGCGCAGCTCCGCCTGCGCGAGACGCTCGATCTCGGCCCAGAGCTGCGGGTCGATCCGCAGCAGGTACGCCTTGCGCTCGGCCATCGCCGGATTAAGTGTAGAGCGTCCCGGTGTTGACGATCGGCTGCGTGTCCCTCTCCGAGCACAGCACCACCATCAGGTTGGACACCATCGCCGCGCGCCGCTCGTCGTCGAGCTCGACCACGTTCTTCTCCGACAGGCTCTTCAGCGCCATCTCCACCATCGACACTGCGCCGATCACGATCTTGGCGCGCGCCGAGATCACCGCCTCGGCCTGCTGGCGGCGCAGCATGGCACCCGCGATCTCGGGGGCGTAGGCGAGGTGCGTGAGCTTGGCCTCCTCGATCTTGACGCCCGCCTGCTGGATGCGCTCCTGCAGCTCCGCGCGCAGCGCGTCGGCGACCACGTCGGCCCCGGCGCGCAGCGTCACCTCGTGCTCGTCGTGCTCCTCGCCGAAGTCGTAGTTGTAGCGCGTCGCCACGTGGCGCAGCGCCGACTCGCTTTGCACCCGCACGAAATTCTCGAAGGCCTCGACGTCGAACATCGCCTGCGCGGTGTCCTCGACGCGCCACACGACCACCGCCCCGATCTCGACGGGGTTGCCGCGCTTGTCGTTCACCTTGAGGGTCTCGATGTTCTGGTTGCGCGCGCGCACGCTCACGCGCTTCCTGCCGTTCCAGGGGAGCGTCCAGCGCAGCCCGGGCAGGCGCTCGGTGCCGATGTAGTCGCCGAAGAGCGTGAGCACCGCCGCCTCGTTGGGCTGCAGCATGAAGAAGCCGGGCGCCACGAAGGCGATGGCGATGCCGCCCAGCGCGAGGAGGAGCGGATTCCTCACCAGCGCGACCATCCCCACCTCGGCCAGCACGAGGAAGATCAGCAGGAACAGCATCGCGATGCCGTTCAGGGTGATCGCCGGTTTCTCGAAATTGCCCTGCTTGCGGTATTCGACCATCGCCGTCACTCCTCGCCGGTAACGCCGGCTGCTATTAATGTGATATCACATTGATACAAACCCGGGGCCTTGTCAAGCGGCGGCTAGAATCGGCACATGGAAGGCCTCGCCGTAGTCGACTCCGCGACCCAGCTCGACGCTTCGGCGCGCGGCATGGTGGCGGTGTGCGGGTCGCACGGCGCGCTCTACGCGGCGTGGCTCGCGGCCAACGCGCGCGTGCGCGCGGTGATCCTGAACGACGCGGGCATCGGCAAGCATTCCGCGGGCGTGGCGGGCGTCGCGTGGCTGGGCGGGCTCGGTATCGCGGCCTGCGCCATCGACTATCGCAGCGCGCGCATCGGTGACGGCGCGGACATGCTCGAGAACGGCGTGGTGTCGATGGCGAACGATGTCGCCGCCGCCCACGGCTGCCTGCCGGGCCACACTTGCCGACAAGTCGTCGAATGCCTGCTGCTAGGCTCCGAGGAGGCGCATGGGGACATTCCCGAGATCGGCGAGACCCGCTTGAGGATCGCCAACTCCGGGCATCGCGAGGTGTGGGCGCTCGATTCGGTCACCCTCGCGCGGGCCGAGGACCGGCGCGCGATCCTCGTCACCGGCTCGCACGGCGCCCTCATGGGCGGGCATACCGACAGCCTCCTCGATATCGACGTATTCGCGGCGTTCTTCAACGATGCGGGCGGCGGCAAGGACGGAGCGGGATTCTCGCGCCTGCCGGGGCTCGAGAAGCGCGGCGTGGCCGCGGGTACGGTGTCGTGCAACACCGCGCGCATCGGCGACGGGCGATCGAGCTACGACACGGGCGTACTCTCGCGCATCAACGCGGTCGCGAGCCGCCTCGAGCTGCGCGAAGGAATGAGCGTTCGCGATGCAGTGGCACGCCTTGTAGGCCTCGGCTAACCACCGGGGTCTAACCACCGGGGTCAGAGAGGGGTCTGACCCCGGTTGAATCAGTCGCCGGCTTTGATGCCGTTTTCCTTCACCACCGCGGCCCAGCGCGTGATCTCGGTGCGCAGGAACTTGTCGAGCGCCTCGGGGCCGCCGCCCACGATCTCGATGCCCTGCTCGGAGAGCTTCTGCGCCACCGCCGGATCCTTGAGCGCCTTGTTGAGCTCGTCGTTCATGCTCTTCACGATCCGTGCCGGCGTCGCGGCGGGCGCGATCACGCCCCACCACGAGAGCGCCGAGAACCCGGGCACGCCCTGCTCCGCCACGGTGGCGACGTCGGGAAACTGCGGCGAGCGTTGCGCGGAGGTGACCGCGAGCGCCTTCACCTTGCCGCCCTTCACGTGCGGATTCACCAGGAACACCGAGCCGATCGCGAGCGGCACCTGCCCGCCGATGGCGTCGGTCATGAGCGGCCCGCCGCCGCGATAGGGAATGTGGATGAATTCCACCTGCGAGAGCTTGCCGATCTGCGCGATGGCGAGATGGCCCAGGCTGCCGGTGCCGATGGAGCCGATCGCGACGCTGCCCGACTTGGTCTTCGCCGCGGCGATCACGTCGCGGAAATCCTTGTAGGGCTGGCCCACGTGCGCGACGATCGCCATGGGCGAGGTCCCCACCAGCATCACCGGCGCCAGGTCCTTCAGCGTGTCGTACGCAATGTTGGGAATGAGGGAAGGGTTCACCGCGTGCGTGTCGAACACCACGCCGAAGGTGTAGCCGTCCGGGGGCGCGGTCGCCACCACCTGGGTGCCGATGGAGCCCGAGGCGCCGCCGCGGTTGTCGACGATGAACTGCTGGCCGGTCTGCACCGTGAGTTGCTGCGCGAAGATGCGCGCCACCTGGTCCACCGAGCCGCCGGGCGGAAACACCGAGATGATCTTGACCGGCTTCGCCGGCCACGTGCCTTGCGCGTTCGCCGCCGCAGCGAAGGCGGCGACGACACCCCACGCGATTGCGACCGCGCTCTTGCGCCACAGCCTCATCGAATCCTCCGGTGTCATTTTCGGGCGAGGTGTAGGCTAGCATGGCGTAACACCCGTCGCGGGAGGAATCATGAAACGCTCGCCTCGTCGCTTGCCGCCGCGCTTGCTCGCCGTGCTCGCCGCCACGCTCGCGCTGGGCGCTCTCGGCGCCGCGCCCGCCGCCGCGCCGAAACTCCCGGCCGCGCGCGACGACGCTTCCTACCAGCAGCTGATCGACGCCGCGAATGCCGTCGTCACCGTGAAGACCCGCGCGCTTCCGGGCGCGCGCAGCAGTGCGAACCTCGGCGCGGAGAGGATCGGCAGCGGCGTCGCGATCGCCCCGAGCGGGCTAGTGCTCACCATCGGCTACCTCATCCTCGAGGCCGACACCGTCGAGATCACCACCAACAAGGGCCGCACCATGCCGGCGACGGTCGCCGCATACGACCACGCCACGGGATTCGGTTTGCTGCGTCCCATCGGGCCGGTCGACGTGAAGCCCGTGAGGCTCGGCGCTTCGCGCGAGGTGAACGAGATGGACCGCATGATGATCGCCGCGGGCGGCAGCGAGGACAGCGTTTCGGTGGCGACGGTGGTCTCGCGGCGCGAGTTCGCGGGCTACTGGGAATACCTCATCGACGGCGCGATCTTCACCTCGCCGCCGCGCGTCGACCACAGCGGCGCGGCGCTCATCAATCGTGAAGGCGAGCTGGTGGGGATCGGCTCCCTCTTCGTGATGGACGCGAAGACGCCCGGCGAGCGCCTGCCGGGCAACATGTTCGTGCCGATCGACCTCTTGAAGCCCATCCTCGACGAGATGATCGCCACCGGCCGCCAGAAGGCCGGCATCCGGCCGTGGCTGGGCATGAGCTCGGTCGAGGAGGGCGGGCAGGTCATGGTGATGCGCGTGTCCGAGGGCGGGCCAGCCGAGAAGGCGGGCATCGAACCCGGCGACATCATCCTCTCGATGGGCGGGGTGAAGGTCGAGAAGCTCGACGCCTTCTACCGGCGGCTCTGGTCTGCGGGCGCCCCGGGCGTCGAGATCAGCCTGAAGGTGCTGCACGACGGCGACGTGCGCAACGTGAAGGTCCAGTCGATCGACCGCTTCGAATTCATCCGCAAGCGCCCGTCGATCTGAGAAAGAAAAGTGGTGTCAGGTACGACTTAAAAAGTCGTACCTGACACCACTTTTCAGGCGGGCAGGCGTTCGCTCTTGAAGGACTGCCCGCCGCCGTAGCTGCCCAGCGGCGTCAGGGTGCCGCCCTTCTCGAGCTTCACCGCGCAGTACTTGACCTCCGCGATCTTGCCGAACGGATCGAGTGCCGCGTTGGTGAGCAGATTCGCCGCCGCCTCGTAGAACGCGAATGGAATGAAGACCGTGCCGCGCGGCGTGCCTTCGTCGGCGCGCGCGGTGAGGGCGATCTCTCCGCGCCGTGACGCGACCGTGACGATATCGCCCGCCTTCGCTCCCATGGCATCGAGGTCGAGCGGATGCAGCGATCCCACGGCGAGCGGCTCGATCGCGTCGAGCACGGAAGCGCGCCGCGTCATCGAGCCGGTGTGCCAATGCTCGAGCTGGCGCCCGGTGATGAGGACGAACGGGTACTGCGCGTCGGGGCGCTCGTCGGCGGGGATGATGTCGGCGGGCACGAAGCGGCCGCGTCCGTCCTTGGTCGGGAAGCTCTCCGTGAACACCACCGACTGGCCCGGATCGTCCTCGGTGCGGCACGGATACGTGACCGACGACTGCTCCTCGAGCCGCGCCCAGGTGATGCCGGCGATGGAATTCATCGCCTGGCGCATCTCCTCGTAGACTTCCGCGACGCCGCTCTCGGGCCCCGCGTACTTCCACGCGCAGCCGAGGCGGTTGGCGATTCCCTGGATGATCCACAGGTCCTGGCGCGCGTCGCCGGGCATGTCGAGCGCGCGCCGCCCGAGCTGCACCATGCGATCGGTGTTGGTGACGGTGCCGGTCTTCTCGGGCCACGCGGAGGCGGGCAGCACCACGTCGGCGAGGTACGCGGTCTCGGTGAGGAAGATGTCCTGCACCACGAGCATGTCCATCTTGGCGAGCCCCTCGCGCGCGTGGTGCGCGTTGGGATCCGACATCGCGGGGTTCTCGCCCATGATGTACATGCCCTTGATGCGGCCCTCGCAAGCGGCGTCCATGATCTCGACCACGGTGAGGCCCGGCTTCTTGTCGAGCGTGCGCCCCCAGAATTTCTCGAAGCGCGCGTTGGCCTCGGGATTGTCGACGCGCTGGTAGTCGGGATACATCATCGGGATCAAGCCCGCGTCGGAGGCGCCCTGCACGTTGTTCTGCCCGCGCAGCGGATGAAGCCCCGTGCCGGGGCGGCCGATCTGCCCCGTCATGAGCGTGAGGGCGATGAGGCAGCGCGCGTTGTCGGTGCCGTGCACGTGCTGCGAGATGCCCATGCCCCAGAGGATGATGGACGCCTTCGAGGTCGCGTAGGCGCGCGCCACCTCGCGGATCGTCGCGGCAGGGATGCCGCAGATCGGCGCCATCGCCTCGGGGCTGAAGCCCTTGGCGTTTTCCTTCAGCGCGTCGTAGCCGCTGGTGCGCTGGCGGATGAACTCCTGGTCGACGAGGCCTTCCTCGATGATGGTGTAGATCATCGCGTTCAGGAGCGCGACATCGGTATCGGCCTGGAACTGCAGGAAGCGCCAGGCGTGGCGCGCGAGCTCGTTCCTGCGCGGGTCGGCGAGGATCAGCTTCGCGCCCCGGTCGGTCGCGTTCTTCATCCACGTCGCGGCGACCGGATGGTTCGACGTCGGGTTGGCGCCGATCACGAAGAGCACCTCGGACTCGGCGACATCGGAAACCTGGTTCGACACCGCGCCCGAACCGATCCCTTCCAGGAGTGCCACCACCGACGACGCGTGGCAAAGGCGCGTGCAATGGTCGACGTTGTTGGTGCCGAAGCCGGTGCGCACCAGCTTCTGGAAGAGATACGCCTCCTCGTTGGAGCCCTTGGCGCTGCCGAAGCCGGCGAGCGCGTTGGGGCCGTCGGTGTCGCGGATCTTCGCGAGGCCCCCGGCGGCGAGGTCGAGCGCCTCCTCCCAGGTGGCCTCGCGGAATACCTCGCTCCAGCGCGTGGGATCGACGGTGAAGTCCTCGGTCTTCGCCGCACCCGGCTTGCGGATGAGAGGCTTGGTGAGCCGATGGGGATGCTGCACATAGTCGAAGCCGAAGCGGCCCTTCACGCACAGGCGCTCGTGGTTCGACGGGCCGTCGCGCCCCTCGACGCGCGCGATCTTGTTGTCCTTCACGTGGTAGGTGAGCTGGCAGCCCACGCCGCAATACGGGCACACCGAATCGACCTTCTTGTCGGCGAGGATCTTGTACGCATTCTTCGCGGGCGCGAGCGCGCCCGTGGGACAGGCCTGCACGCATTCGCCGCACGCGACGCACGTGGACTCGCCCATCGGGTCGTCGAAGTCGAACACGACCTTGGAATCGAGGCCGCGGAAGGCGTAGCCGATCACGTCGTTCACCTGCTCCTCGCGGCAGGCGCGCACGCAGCGCGTGCATTGGATGCAGGCGTCGAGGTTCACCGTCATCGCCGGGTGCGAATGGTCGGCCTTGGGCTGCGCGCGCGGCGCGAAGCGCGAGCGCGTGACGCCGAGCTCGCCCGCCCACTGGAAGAGCTCGTTGGCGCCGGGCTTGAGATCTTCCTTCGGCACGTCGGCCATGAGGAGCTCGACCACCATTTTCTGCGAGTGCAGCGCGCGCTCGGTGTTGCTGCCGACCTCCATGCCCTTCGACGGCTGGCGGCAACACGACGGCGCCAGCACACGCTCGCCCTTTATCTCGACCACGCACGCGCGGCAGTTGCCGTCGGGGCGATAGCCTTCCTTGTAGCAGAGGTGCGGGATATCGGTGCCGTAGCGCGCCGCGGCCTGGATGATGGTCTCGCCGGCGAACGCCGAGATGGTCTCGCCGTTCAGCTTGAACTCGATCGTTTCCGCTTTCCCGACGGGCTCGTTCATCTTCATAGTCAGACCTCGTGCGGAAAATGCTTGGCGACGCAACGAATGGGATTGGGAGCCGCTTGTCCCAATCCACAGATCGATGCATCGGCCATCGCGACCGAAAGCTCCTCGAGGAGCGCCGTGTCCCACTTGGGCGCCTGCATCAGGCGCGCGGCCTTCGCGGTGCCGACGCGGCACGGCGTGCATTGCCCGCACGACTCGTGCTCGAAGAAGCGCATCAGGTTCAGCGCCGCGTCGCGCGCCTTGTCGTGCTGCGACAATACGATCACCGCCGCGGAGCCGATGAAGCAGCCGTAGGGCTGCAGCGTGTCGAAATCGAGCGGGATGTCGCCCAACGACGCGGGCAGGATGCCGCCCGAGGCGCCGCCGGGGAGATACGCGTAGAGCTCGTGGCCGTCCTGCATGCCGCCGCAATACTCGGCGATGAGCTCCTTCACCGTGATGCCGGCGGGCGCGAGGTGCACGCCGGGCTTCCTCACGCGGCCCGACACCGAGAAGGAGCGCAGCCCCTTGCGCCCGTTGCGCCCGTGCTTCGAGAACCACTGCGGCCCCTGCTCGATCAGGTCGCGCACCCAGAGAAGCGTCTCCATGTTGTGCTCGAGCGTGGGGCGCCCGAAGAGGCCCACTTGCGCGACGTACGGTGGACGCAGGCGCGGCATGCCGCGCCGGCCCTCGATCGATTCGATCATCGCGGACTCTTCGCCGCAGATGTAGGCGCCCGCGCCGCGCCTGAGATGAATGCGCGGCAATGCCGCGGGCGGCTTCGCCTGCAACGCCGCGATCTCGCGCTCGAGCATCACGCGGCAGGCGTGGTACTCGTCGCGCAGGTAGACGTAGATGTCCTCAATGCCCACCGCCCACGCGGCGATCAGCATGCCCTCGATGAAGCGATGGGGATCGCGCTCGAGGTAGTGGCGGTCCTTGAAGGTGCCGGGCTCGCCCTCGTCGATGTTCACCGCCATCAACCGCGGGCCGGGCTCGGCGCGCACGATCTTCCACTTGCGCCCCGCCGGGAAGCCCGCGCCGCCCAGGCCGCGCAAGCCCGCATCCTCCATCGTCTTGATGACGTCATCGACCTGGCGCTTGCCCGAGACGCACTCGACCCAGGTCTTGTAGCCGCCATGGCTCAGGTAATCCGCATAACCATGGGGATGCGTGAAGGGCGCGGCCGTCTTTCCCTCCTTCACGCACTTCGCGACTTCTTCCGCGCGCGCATGGCCGAACGCGTTATGGCCCACGCACACGGCCGGGGCTTCCGCGCAACGCCCGATGCACGGCGCGCCGAGCACGCGCACGTTCGGCCCGACCAGCGCCGGCAGCCGGTCGAGAAGATCCTGCGCGCCCGCCATGCGGCAGGAGAGCGTCTCGCACACGCGGATCGTCGTCTGCGGCGGCGCGCTTTCGCCTTCCTTCACCACGTCGAAGTGGTGATAGAACGTGGCGACCTCGTAGACCTCCGCCATGGAGAGCTTCATCGCCTCGGCGAGCGCGTTCAGGTGCGCCGCGGACAAGTGCCCGAAGCGGTCCTGGACGCGGTGCAGGTTCTCGATGAGGAATTCGTGGCCGGTGGGCACGGCGTCGATGAGCGCCGCGACTTCGGCGCGCGCGACGGGATCCACCGGCCGGCCTTTCGGCGTGTGGCGCGGGCGGCGAATCTTGGAGAGCGGGATGACGACGGTTTCGGCCATGAGAAGCGCCCGGAATATCAAGGTATGAGCTTACAGATTTCGTGCCTTCGCGGGGCTTGACGCCCGTCAAGACCGCGGGCGCTCGCGCCGTGTGACAGAATCGCCGGATGTGCCGCGCCGTCCTCTACCTCGGCCAGCCGATCCTGCTGGACAACCTGCTGTTCCAGCCCGATTCGGCGCTGGTGCGGCAGAGCTACATGCCGAAGATGCTGCACATGCTGAACCTCGCGGGATTCGGCATGCGCGCGTGGGATCCCGGCTCGCGCGATCCCGCGACGCCGTTCGCGTACGCCTCGGATTCCCTGCCGGTGTTCGACCGCAACCTGAAGAGCCTCGCGGGAAAGGTCGCGGCGGGCTGCGTGCTCGCCCACGTGCGCGGCGTGGCCTACAACACGCAGGTCGAGATCTCGCTGCAGAACGTGCATCCCTTCCAGTTCGCGGGGGTGCCGATCGCCCTCGCCCACAACGGCGACCTGGCGCGCTTCGCCGAGATGCGCCCGCGCCTCGCGCGCCACGTGCGCCCGCAGATCGCGCGCGGCATCCGCGGCACCACCGACAGCGAATGGATCTACGCGCTGGTCGCCTCGCAGCTCGCCGAAGCGCACGAAGCGGCCAGCGGCGCGGCGCTGGTGGCCGCGGTCAAGGCGGCGATCGCAATCCTGCGCGAGGAGCGTCGCCAGCTCGGCATCGACACTTCGTCGTCCTTGAACCTTTTCGTGACCGACGGTTGCCAGGTCGTGGCGGTGCGCTACTGCTTCGATTTCGGCCGCTATGCCACCGCCGATGCCGCGAAACTCCACGAGGCCAACCTGGGGTTCCTGAGCCTCTGGTTCACGGCGGGCCGCGACTACGGCCTGCACGACGGCGAATGGAAAATGACCGGGGGCGCGGAGAACGCCGACTCGATCCTCATCGCCTCGGAGCCGCTCACGCGCGATGTCGCCGCGTGGGTGGAGGTGCCGGAGTACAGCCTGCTGCACGCCGAGATCCGCGACGCCCGCCCGGCCGTGAGCCTGCATTACCTCGACTGAAGCGGGCCCGCCCGGCGAGGAGCTTTTAGCCCGCCGCGGCGATGATCTGCCCGTGCAGCGCGGCCTCGAGCGGCGCGGCGCTGCGCGGGGAGGCGAGCTTCGCGTGGCTCAGCAGCCGGGTGAGCGAGCGGTTGGTGCGGCCCATCGAGGCGAGGAGGCTTCGCTGCACGGCGTGGCGCAACAATGCGCAGGCGCGCGAGCCGCCGAAGTAGAGCTCGCGAAAGGCCGCGGCGGGAATGTCGAGCAGGAGAGCGGTCTCGCGCGCGAACGCGAAGGAGGTGTGCGGGCTCTCGCGCAGCACGCTGAGATAGCCGATCAGCTGCCCGGGCCCCAGCATCGCCACGCGGCGTTCGCGCGCGTCGCGGATCGCCGCGATCTCCGCGGCGCCCCTCACCACGATGAAAGCCGACGCGGCGGGAGTGCCGGCGGCGAAGATGCCGTGGGAGCGCGGCGCCTCGACATAGGACGCGCGGCACACGACCTCGTCGATCTCGTCGGCGCTGAAGCGCTCGAAGAACGCCAGGCGCGGCAGAAAGCTCGCCGCGTCGAACGCGGCGGCGCGCGAGCGCGCGACGCCGGCGAGCGGGTCGGCGCCCGCGGTGACTTGCCGCGCGGGCCGGTCTTCCTGGGCGGCGCATGCGAGGAGCTGCGCGTTCAGCGCGGCCAGCTTCTCGGCGAGGATGAGCGTCACGGCGTGTTGCAAGCGCATTGCCGCCGGCTGGCGCTGCGAGACGAGCGCGCGGAATTCCTCGTTGGCGACGAACCATCCATCCACCGGCGCCGTCGCGCGCACCGTGGCCGTGCACGTGCCCAGGTCGATCAGGGCCATCTCGCCGAAGACGCTTCCGGGTCCCAGCTTCGCGACCGTGAGGCTCTCGCCGCCGGGAAGAGTGACCACCGCTTCGACGCTGCCCGTGCGCAGCACGTAGGCCCCGCGCGCCGTCTCGCCGTGGCGCACCAGGGTCGAGCCGGCCACGAAGGAAACCGGCGTCGCCACGGAAAGCAGCAGCGTACGCGCTTCGCCATCGAGGCCGTCGAGGAATGAGCGTGGGGCGGCGCCGGCGCTCACCGTGGGCTCCCCTCTAGAGGACCGACTTCAGAAGCTTGCCCATCTCCGCGGGATTGCGCGTGACCTTGATGCCGCAGGCTTCCATCACCGAGAGCTTCTCCTGCGCCGTGCCCTTGCCTCCCGAGATGATGGCCCCGGCATGGCCCATGCGCTTGCCGGGCGGCGCGGTGAGTCCCGCGATGAATCCCACCACGGGCTTCTTCATGTTTTCCTTCACCCAGCGCGCGGCGGCCTCCTCGTCCGTGCCGCCGATCTCGCCGATCATGATCACGGCCTCGGTCCCGGGATCGTCGTTGAACATCTTCATCACGTCGATGTGCTTCAAGCCGTTCACCGGGTCGCCGCCGATGCCGACCGCGGAGGATTGCCCCAGGCCCAGCACCGTCACCTGGTTCACCGCTTCGTAGGTGAGCGTGCCGGAGCGCGAGACGATGCCGATCCGTCCCTTCCTGTGGATGTGGCCCGGCATGATGCCGATCTTGATCTCCTCGGGCGTGATGGTGCCGGGGCAATTGGGGCCGAGGAGGATCGTCTTCCTGCCTTTCATGCGCGCGCGCGTCTTCACCATGTCGCGCACCGGGATGCCCTCGGTGATGCAGATCACGAGATCGAGCTCGGCATCGACCGCCTCGTCGATCGCCGCGGCGGCGAAGGGCGGCGGCACGTAGATCACCGAGACCGTGGCGCCGGTCTTCGCCTTGGCGTCCTTCACCGTGCCGAAGATCGGGATGCCCTCGAAGTCCTCGCCCGCCTTCTTCGGATTCACGCCCGCGACGAAGCAGTTCCTGCCGTTCGCGTAGTCGCGGCACATGCGCGTGTGGAATTGCCCGGTCTTGCCGGTGATGCCCTGGGTGATGACCTTGGTATCCCTATCGATGAGGATCGACATTATTTTTTCCCCTTCGCCGCGGCGACCACCTTCTGCGCCGCGTCGGCCATGTCGGCGCCGGAGATGATCGGCAGGCCCGAGTCGGCGAGGATCTTCTTGCCGAGGTCGACGTTGGTTCCCTCGAGGCGCACCACCAGCGGCACGCTCAACCCCACCTGGCGCGCGGCGGTCACGACACCCGTGGCGATCACGTCGCATTTCATGATGCCGCCGAAGATGTTGACGAGGATCGCCTTCAACTTGGGGTTGCCCAGCATGATCTTGAAGGCTTCGGTGACTTTCTCCGCGGTGGCGCCGCCGCCCACGTCGAGGAAGTTGGCGGGCGCACCGCCGTAGAGCTTGATCACGTCCATGGTGGCCATGGCGAGGCCCGCGCCGTTCACCAGGCAGCCGATGTCGCCCTCGAGCTGGATGTAGTTCAAGTCGAACTTCGAAGCCTCGACCTCGGCGGGGTCCTCTTCGTCCAGGTCGCGCATCGCGACCACCTCGGGATGGCGGAAGAGCGCGTTGTCGTCGAAGTTCAGCTTCGCGTCGAGCGCCACGACGCGCTGGTCGCCGGTGACGATGAGCGGGTTCACCTCGAGGAGCGAGCAGTCGCATTCGTCGAAGCATTGGTAGAGCGACTTGAGGAGCTCGCGCGCCGAACCGATGAGCTCGGCCGGGACGCCGATCTTGCGCGCCGCGTCCTCGGCATCCTGGTCGGCGAGCCCGCCCGCCGGATCAGCAACGAATCGATGGATCTTCTCGGGATGCTTGTCGGCGACTTCCTCGATGTCCATGCCGCCCTCGCTGGAGGCCATCATCACGACCTTCTGCAGCACGCGGTCCACCACCATCGCGACGTAGAGCTCCTTCTTGATGTCGGCGCCCTCCTCGACGAGGAGGCGCTTCACGACGCGCCCCTGCGGGCCGGTCTGGTGGGTGACGAGCGTCATGCCGAGCATCTTCGATGCGATCTCGCGCACCTCGTCCACGGAACGCGCGAGCTTCACGCCGCCGCCCTTGCCGCGCCCGCCGGCGTGGATCTGCGCCTTGACCACCCAGACCGGGCCGCCCAGCTTCTTCGCCGCCTCGACCGCCTCGTCGACCGAGAACGCCGGAAAGCCGCGCGGGGTCGCCACGCCGTATTTGCGGAAGAGTTCCTTGCCCTGGTATTCGTGGATGTTCATGGAGGCTCGCGGAAGGGCGCCGAACGGCAACCCGAATCGGCGATTTTACTGAAAAGCGGTGTCAGGTACGACTTTTCGAGGAGGGCCTCGGTCGGCGAAAAGTCGTACCTGACACCACTTCTCAGTGCTGGTCGCCCTCTTCGGCGGCCTCGATCTTCTCGGTGCCGCGGTACCACTGCGGGTAGTACCTGGCCACGGCGGGGCTGGTCGATGCAAGGGCGTGGCAGCGGTCGAGCTGGAACGGCTTCCTCGACGGGTCCTGCACACGCTGCCCGGCCATGGTCTGGAACGCGGCGGTGGCGAGCGAAGCCGCGAGCTCGGTGATGTGGGTGCAGCCGCGCACGCCGCCCAGCAATTCCTTCACGCGCTGGTGATAGCCGGGGCGGATGGCGAGCCCCACCAGGAGCTTGTAGGCGGGAACGATCGCGTTGCAATGGTCCACGTACGGCATCGCGTCCATCGCCGCGGCGGCATCGACGATGACGAGGTTGCGGTCGACCGTGATGCGCAGCCACATGCCGTGGATCGGCTCGCCGGCGCGGCGCACGCCCGCGGCGAGCTTGAAGTCGCGGGGCTTGGTGTCGACGAGGTGGCCCTCGATGTCGTAGAGCCCGTCCTCGCGCTTGTATCCCTGGATCTCGATCGCGCGTTTGTGCAGGGGCTCGCGCGGGACGGTCGGATCAAGCCCGGGCATCGGCCGGTTTCGGTATCGCGCCCGCCCTGCGCGCTTCGCGGATCGCGGCGGCGAACTCGGCGCCGGTCTGGTAGCGCTTCTCGAAATCCTTGGCGAGCGCCATGTCGATGATCGCGTCGACCCATTCGGGAAGCGCCGGGTTGTAGTCGCGGATCGCCGGATGCGGGTTGTTGGCGATGGCGAACATGAGCTGCGTCATCGACTCGCCCTCGAACGGCAGCCGCCCCGAGAGCATCTGGTAGAGCATCACGCCGAGCGAGAAGAGGTCGCTTCTCCCGTCGATCTTCTTGCCCACGAGCTGCTCGGGCGACATGTACGAAGGCGTGCCGAGCACCATGCCGGTCTTGGTCTTCGACGAGTCGGTGATGCGCGCGATGCCGAAGTCGGTCACCTTCGCGGTGTCGCTCTCCGGCTCGTACATGATGTTGGCGGGCTTGATGTCGCGGTGCACCACACCCATGGTGTGCGCATAGCCGAGCGCATCGGCCACGCGCTCGCAGATGGCGAGCACCTTGTCGGACGGCAGCAGGTTGGGCTGCTTGGTGTACGGCGCGAGGTCCTTGCCCTTGAGGAACTCCATCGCGATGTAGCACAGGTCGTGCTCCTCGCCCGCGTCGTAGATGGTGACGATGTTGGGATGCGTGAGGCGCCCCGCGGTCTCGGCCTCGCGGAAGAAGCGCTCCTTCGCATCCGCCAGCTCGTCGGCCTCGAACTCCGCCGAGAGCGCCATGGTCTTGATGGCGACGACGCGGCCGATCTTCGGGTCCTTGCCGCCGTAGACGACACCCATCGCGCCCTTGCCGAGCTCCTTCTCGATCTGGTAGCGCCCGAGCATCGGCTTTTCCTGCGCGCCGCCCTGCAGGATCATGGTGCCGGCGTTGGTGCGCGCCGCCGCCGAGCCGCCGAGGATGATGGTCTCGGAGAGCTGCTTGTTCCTCCCGAGGCGCTCCTCGATGTCGCGGAACTTCGGGTTGTAGGTCGACATGTAGCGGAAGACACTCTCGGCCTTGTTGAACTGGCGGCGGCGCTCGAAGTCGAGCGCGAGCGCGTACATGTTCTCCATCACCTCGTCGTTCAACGGCGCCTTGCGGAACTTGTCGAACGCCATGTCGAGCTGGCCCTGCTGCTGGAAGGCGAGGCCGAGCATGCGGTTGGATTCCGCGCTCGCCACGTCGGCCATTTCCTTGCCGCGCTCGGTGACGAGGTAGCGCTTGGTGGTGAGCAGCGCATGCCCCACGACGAGGAGTGTCGCGGGGAGCATGAGCTGGATCCACAGGCCCGCGCTCGTCATGAGCCCCAGGTGCACGGCGAACAGCGCCGCGAGGAGGGCGCCGGTGATCATCGCGCCCTTGCCCGCCGAGAGCTTCGGCAGCATGAGGACGATGTAGAGCGCGATGAGGAGGTAGGCGCCGAGCGTGGCGAAGGCACCCCAGGTGGGCGCCACGAAGAAGTGTTCCTGCAGGATCGACGACACCGAGTGCGCGAGCGTCTGCACCGGGTTCATGCCCGCGGAGATGGGCGTCACCTGGCTGGCACCGATGCCCGCGGCGGTTGCGCCGATGAGCACGATCTTGTCGGCGTATTTCGCCGCCGGGATCTTCCCGGAGTACACGTCGAAGAAGGAATCCTCGGCGAAGGCGCGGCGCCCGTCGCGGTCCTTGTAGAAGTAGGTGTACATCTGCGCGGCGTCGTCGGTGCGGATGGTCTTGCCGCCTACCGACACGCTCTCGCCCAGCTTCGCCTTGATGTCCTTCGAGGTGAGGTTCAGGCTCTTCGCCGCCAAGAGCAGCGCCAGCGACGGATAGCGCTGGCCGTAGTAGTCGATGATGAGCGGCTCGAAGCGCGTGGCGCCGTCCTCGTCGAGGACCGAGGTGAGGTGGCCCATGCCCGCGACCGACACGCCGATCTGCTCGATGGGCACGAGCGCGTTGATGCCGTGCAGGAAATCTCCGCCGCTGCCGGTGACTTCCCCGATCGTGTTGCGGGTGACGTACTCGGGAAGGGGCTTGTCGGGCTTGCCCTGCGGCGGCGAGTAGCTCGACTCGCCGAACACCATCGGCACGATCACGTTGCCGGCCTTCTTCACGCTCGCGGCGAGGCGCACGTCGCTGTTCAGCGCGACCGAGGCCTCGGAGAGGATCTTGCCGATCTCGGCGACTTCGCCGGCCGGCTGCGCGACTTGCGCCGCGGGGGTCTGCCCGCCGATGGGTGCCACGCCCGGCACATCGGGAGCCAGCGCGCCGGGGTAGGCCTTGTTGTAGACCTCGAGCATCTTCTCGACGTAGGCGAGGCCCGGATCCTTCTGCGGCTCGAAGAAGAACACGGTGTTGCCGATGACCTTGGCCTTCGCGGCGGAGAGCTGGTCGATCAGCTTCGCCTGCACTTCGCGCGGCCACGGCCAGCGCCCGATGTTGGCGATCGACTGCTCGTCGATGGCGATGACGGCGACCTTCTCGCTCGGCTGCTTGGAAGTCATCCTCACGCCGAGGTCGTAGGCCCAGCGCTCGAGCCCGGGGATGAACCCCGACGTGCGCGCGAAGCCGAAGAGGGCGATGGCGATTATCAGGCCGAAGAACCAATCGGCCTTCCAGAAGGCGGTCTTCATGAACTCTCCCTGAGTCCTTGTCGTCCTTGTAGGACGCAAGCCTGTGGCTATGGCCCCATCATACCTAGGGTTTTGCGCGCATTCACATTCCCAGCGCGAGCTCTTCCCCGATCCCCCGGGCGCGCGCGAGCTTGGCCAGCTCCGCGGCGATGATGAGGTCCTGCATCGCCATGCCCTGGGATTCGAAGAGCGTGATGTCGGAGGCTTCCCTGCGACCCGGGCGAAGGCCCGCGATCACTTCGCCCAGCTCGGCCAGCATGCCCGCGTGCAAACGCCCTTTCTCGAGGGAAGGAAGCAGATCTCCCGCCTCCTTGAGCGCGCTCGGGCGCGAGTCGACCACGACCGCGGCCGCCCTCCTCACCGTGGTCTCGTCGATCTCCTGGCGCAGCAGTGAATTCGATCCCGCGGCGTTCACGTGCGTGCCGGCGGCGAGCCACTCGCCGTCGAAGACCGGTGTTGCAGATGTAGTGATGGCCACCACGATGTCGCTGCCCTTCACCGCATCCTCGGGCGACTTCGCGGGGACGACGTCGAGCGACAATTTCTGCCGCATCCTGTCGCAGAACTTCGCGACCTTTTCCGCCGTGCGCGAGTAGACCTTCACGCGCTCGAGGCGGCGCACCGCGGCGAGCGCCTCGAGCTGGCCCTGGGCCTGCCAGCCCGAGCCGAAGATGCCCACGACCTTGGCGTCCTCGCGCGCCAGCCACCTGGCCGCGACACCGCCGGCGGCACCGGTGCGCATCATGCCGAGCCGGTTGGCTTCCACGACCACGTCGAGATTGCCGCGCTCGGCGTCGAATCCGTACACCAGGAAGCGCACGCCCTCGCGGCTCGAGGTGTAGGCCTTGTAGCCGAAGATCCCCGCCGACGGCACCGCGCCCTGCAGGATGTGCATCGCCGCCTTCGGCAATCGCGTGCGCTCGCGCGGGACGTCGATCGCATTGCCCGTGGAGTACTCGCGGTGCACCCGCTCGATCAACTCGAGCGTGGTCTTCATGGTGAGCAGCTGCTCGACGTGCGATTCGCGAAGAAAGAGCGCCATAAAAGGGGTCAGATTACTTTTAGGGTCTTTAAGGGGACACGTTAGTTTCGCACAGCCCTAATCTGTCCCCTTAAAGACCCTAAAAGTAATCTGACCCCTTCTTGCCTACGGGAAGGCCGGGACCGTGGGCTCCTGGCCGCGATCGGTCGCCTCGGGGTGGGTGCGGGCGATGACGTCGTGCACCTCCTGATAGCGCCCCGAAGGCACGTCGAGCATGAGGAGGATCTTGCCCTCCTGCAGCTCGCCCTCGAAGCCTTTCAGGCGCGAGTTGGGCACCTGCAGCCCAACCATGCTCGCCACCCACATGCCGAGGCCCGCGCCGACGATCGCCGCGATCAGCACCGCCACCATCTGCAGCGTGACGCCCTGCGGCGGGAAGTTGACGAGGAGGAGACCCACCAGCACGCCCATGACGCCGCCGATCACGAGCCCCACGAACGCGCCGTGGACGGTGTCGGTCTTCTGCAGGTAGGAGGCTTCGTGGAGCTCGCCCAGGTCCGTGCCGCGCCGCGCGAGGAAGTGCATGTGCTTGTCCTCGATGCGCGCCAGCAGCAAGTCGTTGGCCAGCGTGCGCGCGCTGGAGACGTCGGGGAGCGTGACGTACATCCGCAGTCTCATGGTCGTCCCTCCTTTGCGTTGGGCACCCGTAAAGCGAGCCTAGACCTGCCGGAGGCGCATTTCAAGGGTGTATAAATCCGGGCTATGAAGCGATTTCGCCGCGCCGCCGCGTGGGTGTTCCTGCTCACCTGCGCCTCGTTTTGCTGGGCGCAGGCGAAGGCGCCGCGCGTGGCGCTGGTGATCGGCAACGGCGCCTACAAGCACGCCGCCGCGCTCGACAATCCGCCGAACGACGCGGCCGACGTCGCGAAGGAGCTCGCGGCCGCGGGCTTCGTCGTGATCCGCCGCGACAACGCGAGCCTGCGCGAGATGCACCTTGCGCTGCGCGAGTTCGGCGACAAGCTTACGAGGACCACGACCGGCGTCTTCTACTTCGCGGGCCATGGGGTGCAGGTGCGTGGGCGCAATTACCTCCTGCCGGTGGACGCGGACATCGCGCGCGAAGACGAGGTGGCGTTCTCGGCGATGGACCTGGGCGCGGTCATGGAGAAGCTCGATTCCGCGAGGAATCCCGTGAACATCGTGATCCTCGACGCCTGCCGCGACAATCCGTTCGGCGCCCGCATCCAGATGACCGCCAAGGGACTCGCGCAGGTGGAAGCTCCGCCGGGGACGCTCATCGCCTTCGCCACCGCGCCCGGCTCCGCCGCGTCCGACGGCGGCGGGCGCAACGGTCTCTATACCGGCCATCTGGTCGCCGAGATGAAGCGGCCCGGCGCGCCCATCGAGGAGATCTTCAAGGCGGTGCGTGCGAGCGTGCGCCGCGACTCGCAGGGGAAGCAGGTGCCCTGGGAAAGCACGTCCCTCGAGTCGGAATTCAAGTTCCGGCCGGCCGCGGCGAAGGCGGTCGCGCCCGCGCCGTCCCCCAAGCTCACCGCGGGCAACACGCCGCGCAAGCTCGTATCCATGACCGTACCTCCGGCGCTGCAAGTGGGCGACACGTGGACCTATCGCATCACCAACCTGCTCGACCAGTCGGAGGTGAAGCGGGTGCAGAGCATTCGCGAGATCAAGGGCGAAGAGGTGCTGTGGTCGCATGGCGGCACCGGCGACCTGCTCGGCAACTACACGTATGTCGCGGGTTCCACGGGACCGAAGTTCAGGTACACGCCCTCGACGCATCACTTCGTGTTTCCGCTGAAAACGGGCGCCGTCTACGATCTCGCCTTCGCCCAGGAGAGTCCCGAACGCAGCTACGACGCGAAGGTGCGCCTCACGGTCGGCGCCGAGGAAGAGCTGGCGACGGCCGCCGGACGTCTGCGCACCATCAAGGTGGTGCGCGAGGTGAAGTGGAAGCAGCGCGGCCGCGATGCCGAGGGCACCAACGTGTGGACCTACTGGTATAGCCCCGAAGTGAAGCGGCTCGTGCGCGGCGAGAACACCAACACGACCAGCGCCGGCAAGGTGCTCCTCCACGAGCGCTGGGAGCTCGAGAGCTTCAGCGTGAAGTAAAGCCTCAGGGGATGAGGACCGTCGAGCCCGTCGTCTTGCGCGCCTCGAGGTCGCGATGCGCCTCCCCAGCGTCCTTCAGCGCATAGGTCTGGCGTGGGCTGATCTTCACCTTACCCGACAGCACCATGTCGAAGAGATCTTTCGCGGAAGCGAGCAATTCGTCGCGCTTCGCCATGTATCCGTTGAGCGAGGGACGCGTCACGTAGAGCGAGCCCTTCGGGTTGAGGACGCTCACGTCGAAGGGCGGTGTCGCGCCCGAGGAATTGCCGAAGATCACCATGAGGCCGCGCACCTGCAGGCAGTCGAGCGACTTCAGGAAGGTGTCCTTGCCGACCGAGTCGTACACCACCGGGACTTTCTTGCCGCCGGTGATCTCGTTCACTTTCGCGACGAAATCTTCCTTCGTGTAGAGGATGGTGTGCGCCGCGCCGTGCTCGCGCGCGAGCGCCGCCTTCTCCTCGGTGCTCACCGTGCCGATCAGGTTCACGCCGAGCGCCTTCGCCCACTGGCATGCGATGAGGCCGATGCCGCCCGCGGCCGCATGCCACAGGATGGTGTCGCCCGCCTTCGGCACGTAGTGCATGCGCCGCATCAGGTACTGCACCGTGAGGCCCTGCAGCATCATGCTCGCCGCCTGCTCGAAGCTGATCGCGTCCGGAATCTTCACGAGCCGGTCCACGGGATGCACCTTGAGCTCCGCGTACGCGCCGAGCGGCCCGTTCGCGTACGCGACCCGATCGCCGGCCTTGAATTCCGTCACGCCCGAGCCCACCGCCTCCACGACGCCCGCCGCCTCGGTGCCCAGGCCGGAAGGCATCGGCACCGCGTAGAGGCCGCTACGGTGATAGGTGTCGATGTAGTTGAGGCCCACCGCCTTGTTGCGGATCAGCGCGTCGTTGGGGCCCGGCTGCGGGACGCTCACCTCTTCCCATTGCAGGACTTCGGGACCGCCGGTCTTGTGGATACGGATTGCGTGGGGCATGGGATTCTCGTCGTCGCGGGATTGTGCCGCTATTTTATGACTTCCTCAGGTTCAGCGTGACGACCATGTGGGAGCAGTCGGAGTCGACGCCGGACCCCGAGAAAGTCATCCGGGTGTGATCGCCGGAGAGCGCGGCGGTGCCCTGGAAGATCCCGGTGCCGCAGGGTCCCGTCCCGGGCGCGACGATCCTCAGCAGGAACAGATTGTTGCCCACGACCGCTCCGCGCAATGTGGCGGCGGAGGGATCAGGACACGATGCCGCGGTGCAACCCGTCAGGTTCATGCCGTTGCGGGCCAGCGTGACGGTGATCGGAGCTCTGTCACCCTTCACGAACCAGAAACTCGGGTTTGCGCCCACGGTGAAGCGGCCCTGCGGGACAAAGCAATCGACAATTGCTGGAAGACCCGCCCCGGCTGTACCCCCGCACTTTGTGGGGCCCATGATCTGTATGTGGAAAAACGGCTCCAGCGTGTCGAAGTTTCCAGGCCCAAGGCCGACGTCGAGGCCCCCATCGACATGTCCGAAGACGTGAAAGAACGCCTCGGTCGTCACTTGTCCCGGTGACGGCACCTTGGTCAGGCTGTCGGCGACGAGCGAATTGTGTTCTCCGGTCCACGTGCCGACGATCGCCTCCGCGGTCCCGTCGCCGGCGGCCATCGCACTGACCTGTGCCTGGAGGGTGTCGATCTGCTGCTGCAAACCCGGCAGGCCGCCTTGCGCGGCAAGGGCCGGAGCTGCGATGAGGGCAAGTGCGGTGAAGACGCAAAGAGTGTGTTTCATGCCGCTCCCCTTGATTATTGGTTATCCGGTCATCGGTTGCAAAGAGCGGTTCCTGACTCTCCGCGTCGAGGCTACAGGTTTAGCCGCCCCATGAGCGGGAAGTCTTGATACCGCGGCGATGCGCGCCGGCACCGGCATGTTGCAAGTCCGCCGCCACACCGCGCAGAATCCGCGCATGCGGGATCTCTCCCTGGACGATCGATGAAACCCGAGCCCGCATCGACCGAGGCTTCCACTGCAGCCGGCGAGGCGGAGCCGGTAAACCTGGAATCACGCATCTTCCGCTCCCCGGCGCCCTCGCCGTGGACGTCTTTCCACTTCCCCGCCGAAGTGAGGGTCGACCCGCGGCGCAACGTCCTCGCCGGCACGATCACCGCGGTGGTCACGCTGCCGTTGGCGATGGGACTGGGCGCGCTCGCGGTGGCGCCTTTCGGCCCCGCGTTCGTGAGCCTCGGCGTCGTTGCGGGCCTGTACTCGGCCGCGTTCCTGGGCCTCATCACGTTCGTCGCGGGCGCGCGCGGAATCGCGATCTACGCGCCGCGCAGCCTCGTCTCCTTCGTGATCGCCTCGGTCTCGGGGAGCCTCTACATCGGCGCGGCGTGGCTCCCGGCGGACGAGCCGCAGACCGTGATGTACGCGCTCTTCCTGCTGATGGCGATGGCGGGCGCGTTCCAGCTCGCGTTCGCGCTCGCGCGCTTGCCGCGGCTGATGAAGTTCATTCCGACGCCGGTGATGGCGGGCTTCCAGAACGCCGCCGCGATCGTGATCACGCTCTCGCAACTGCACGTTCTCTTCGGGCTCGAAAAGCGTCCCCCGCTCGACGGGATCCGCGCGGCGGTGGCGGATATGAAGCCGTTGCAATTGCTGGTGGGCCTCGCCACGCTCGCCATCGTCTTCCACGGCCAGAAGGTCGTGAAGCGCGTGCCGCCGCTCCTCACGGCGCTGGTCGCGGGGACGCTGCTCTTCTACCTCGTCGCCGCCCTCGGCCTCTCGCCCTATCTCGGTGAAACCCTCGGGCATATCCCGATGCGCATCCCGGACGGCTCCGATCTTGCCGGGATCATCGCGTTGACGCAGCGTCCCGGATTCGGCGAGGCGCTGCCCGCGATGGTCATCGCCGCGGGCTCCATCGCGGTGGTGGCTTCGCTCGACGTGCTGATCAGCGCGAAGGTGGTGGAAAATCTCTCGGGACAACGCGGCAACGCCACGCGGGAGCTCACGGCCATGGGAATCGCGAACACGTTGACGCCGCTCCTGGGCGGCATCGCCGGCTCCATCAGCCTCTCCTCGACCACCGCGAACCACAGGAGCGGGGCCACTTCCGCGATCTCCCTCCTCACGCACGGCGTCCTCTTCCTGCTGATGGTGACCCTCCTCGCGCCGCTCCTCGGCTTCATCCCCAAGGTCGTGATCGCGGCCCTCGTGATCTACGCCGGAACGCAGCTCTTCGACCGATGGACCTTCCGGCTGGTGGAGCGGCTGGTCGGCGCCAAGCGCGTGAACTGGCGAAACATCGCGATCGATCTCGTCGTCATCTTCCTGGTCGCCACGGTCGCGCTCATGGGCCAGATCATCGCCGCCGTCGGCGCGGGCATCGCGATCGCGATCCTCGTGTTCACGGCGCGCATGAGCCGGGGAATGATCCGCAACGTCCGCTACGGCCACGAGCTCAGGTCGCGGCGCAGCCGCAAGTCCTCCGACCTCGACGCGCTCGCCGCGAACGGCCGCAAGATCCTCGTGATCGAGCTGCAGGGGCCGCTCTTCTTCGCCTCCGCCGAGCAGCTGCACAACCGGATCGACGCCGCGATCAAGGAGAAAGCGCGCTACGTGATCCTCGACGTGGCGCGCGTGAACGAGATCGACAGCACCGGCGCGCAGATCCTGACCCAGACCTGGAAGCGCATGAAGGCGGCCGGCGTGGAGCTCATCTTCTGCGGGCAGGACAACCACCCCAAGACGATGGCGCTGCTGCGCGACCACGGCGTCACCGAGTTGATCTCGAGCGAGCGCTTCTTCCCGGACGCCGACCGCGCGCTCGAGTGGTGCGAGAACCACCTCCTCGCTCCGCTCGGGAGCGCGGGGGCGGCCGAAGGCGATCATCGGTTCGAGCGGCTCGACATCGTGCAGGGCCTCACCGCGGACGAGCGATCGGTCCTGCTGCCCACGCTCGTGCGGCGCGAATTCGCCGCCGGCGACACGATCTTCCGCGAGGGCGACGAGGGCGACGCGCTCTATCTCATCCTGCGCGGCTCGGCGAGCGTGCGCATGAAGCTCGCCACCGGCGACCGGCGGCTCATCACATTCTCCCCGGGCACGATGTTCGGCGAGATGGCGCTCGTCGACCGCGAGCGTCGTTCGGCGACAGTGACCGCGGACGAGCCCCTCACCTGCTACGTATTCGAGCTCGCGAGCTGGGACGGCTTCGCGGAATCGCACCCGCGCATCGCGATGAAGCTGCTCGCGAACCTCGCGCGCGAGCTGAGCCTGAGGATCCGGCAGGCGAACCGCAGCGCGTTCGACTCCGAGTGAACGCGGTCAGCCCCCGAGGAGGGTTCCGGGGGCGACGCCGGAGGATTTCGCCCACTCCGCCGCGGAAACCTTCTTGCCTTCCTCGGGCTTCACCTTCGAGATCTCGACCTGGCCGCCCTGCGCGGTGACGCGCATGGATTCCGGCCCGATCTCGGTCACCTCGCCGATCTTGCCCTTCACCGCGCCGAAGGTGCGGACCCGATGTTTCTTCGACCCGAACAGCTGCAGCTTCTTGCCGCCGAGCGTGGTCCACGCGCCCGGCGCGGGGTCGGCGCCGCGGATGGTGTCGTGGATGAAGTCGACGTGGTTGTTCCAGTTCAGTCTTGACTCGTTGGCGCGGAACCAGCCTTCATACGACGCCTGCGACTCGTCCTGCACCTGCTCCTTGTGCTTGCCGGCGACCACCAGGTCCGCGGCTTCCAGCATCGCCTTCACGCCCATCGGGAACAGACGATCGAAGTAGACCGTGCCGAGCGTGTCGTTCTCGGAGACGTCGGTCTCCTTCTGCAGGATCACCGGGCCTTCATCGAGGCCGTCGGTGGGACGGAAGATGCTGAGCCCGGTCTTCTTCTCGCCGCGCGCGATCGGCCAGTTGATCGACGACGGCCCGCGGTACTTGGGCAGGAGCGATGGGTGGTACTGGATGGTGCCGTGCTTCGGGATGTTGACGAACTCCTGCGGCGCGAACTGCAGCACGAAGGCCATGATGCCGATGTCGGCGTTCAATTCCTTCATCGCCTGCGCCGCCTCCGGCGTCTTGAGGGAGGGGAACTGGAAAACCTCGAGACACTTCTCCGTGGCCGCGATTTTCAATGGGTCCGGTTTCGCGCCTTCCTTCTCCGGTGCCACGAACACCCCCGCCACGGTGTCGCCCCTCGCAAGGAACGCCTCGAGAACCGCCTTGCCGAAATCCTGCTGCCCGATGATCGCTATTTTCATTTTTGCTTTCGATGACTAGATCGTTGACGCAGATGAACGCAGATAAAGGCACGCAGATGAACGTACCCCAAATGCAATTCTGTATCGACTACACGCGGCTACTACCAGCTCCGTAGTGGGGTACGTTCATCTGCGCTGCATCTGCGTTCATCCGCGTTTCCAAAGCTCTTTGTCCGGATAACTCCTAGGCGGCCACCTTCTTCGGCGGAACGGAGAAGGCGCCAGCACCTTTCAGCGATGCGACCTTCGCGTCGTCGTAGCCGAGAACTTCCTTGAGCACTTGGTCGGTGTGCTCGCCGAGCGTCGGGCTGCGTTCGATCTTCGCGGGAGAGGCGGAGAGCTTGATCGGCATGCCGACGTTGAACCACTTGCCGCGCTGCGGGTGGTCGAGCTCGACCCACATGTCGCGGCCGCGCACGTGCTCGTCGGTGGCGAGGTCCTGCGTGGACATGATCGGGCCGCAGGGCACGTCGAGCGGATTCAGGATCGCCATCAGCTCGCGCTTGGTGAACTTCTCGGCGAACTTGTTGAGCAGCGTCCAGACCAGAGACTGGTTCTTGCGCCGCTCGGCGATGGTCGCCACGCGCGGATCGGTGGCGAGGTCGGGGACACCCACGTCGGGCCCGATGCGATTGGCGAGCGCCATCCACACCGCCTCCTGCACGACCACGTACAGCCAGTCGTTGGCGCCATGGGGCTTGCAGTGGATCGCGTTGCCGAGCTGGCCGCCGCCGGAATCGTTGCCGGCGCGCGGCACGTCGCCCATGTTCTGGTAGGTGGGCACCGAGTATTCGGCGAGCGCCTGGCGCGTGAGGCGCTGGTGGTCGCGGAACTTCACGCGGCAGAGGTTCATCACGCCGTCCATCATCGCGACCTCGACGTACTGGCCCTCGCCGGTGCGATCGGCCTGGTGCAGCGCGGCGAGGAGCCCGATGGCCAGGTGCAGCCCGGTTCCCGAATCGCCGATCTGCGCGCCGGTGACGAACGGCGGGCCGTCGGGCACGCCGGTGGTGCTCATGGCGCCGCCCATCGCCTGCGCCACGTTCTCGTAGGCCTTGAAGTCCGAGTATGGGCCCGAGGAGCCGAAGCCCTTGATCGAGCCCACCACGATCCTGGGGTTGATCTCGTGGATCTTCTCCCACGTGAAGCCGAGGCGCTCGAGCACTCCGGGGCCGAAGTTCTCCATCATGATGTCGCTCTTCTTCAGCAGGTCCACGAACACCTGCTTGCCCTCGGCGCTCTTCATGTTGACGGTGATCGAGCGCTTGTTGCAGTTCAACATCGTGAAGTAGAGCGAATCGGCATTGGGGATGTCGCGCAGCTGCGCGCGCGTGGCGTCGCCCTGCGGCGGCTCGAACTTGATCACGTCCGCGCCCATCCACGCCAGCAATTGCGAGCACGTCGGGCCCGCCTGCACGTGGGTCATGTCGAGGATGCGTACGCCCTTGAGTGCTTCCATTTATTTCTCCAATTACTTTTTCTTGGCGGTCGGGTTCAGGCTCGTGATGCGTCCGCTCTCGGTGCCGGCGTTCTCGTCGATCACGGCATTGATGAGCGTGGGCCTGCGCGAGCGCACCGCTTCTTCCATGGCCTCGCGCAATTCGGGCGGCGTCGTCACATGCACGCCCACGCCGCCGAAGGCCTCCATCAGCTTCTCGTAGCGCGCGTCCTTCACGAACACCAGCGGCGACGGATCGGGGCCGCCGGTGGGGTTGACTTCGCTGCCGCGGTAGACGCCGTTGTTGTTCATGATGACGATGCAGACCGGCAGGTTGTAGCGGCAGATGGTCTCCACTTCCATGCCGGAGAAGCCGAAGGCGCTGTCGCCCTCGACCGCGATCACCTGCTCGCCGCTCACCACGGCGGCGCCGACGGCGAAGCCCATGCCGATCCCCATCACGCCCCAGGTGCCGACGTCCAGGCGCTTCCTCGGCTTGCACATGTCGACGATGCTGCGCGTGAAGTCGAGCGCATTGGCGCCTTCGTTCACCATGATCGCGTCCGGGTTGGCCTTGATGATGTCGCGCACCACGTTGAGCGCGCTGTGGAAATTCATCGGCGAGGGATTCTTCGCGAGCGTCTCGGCCATCTTGGCAATGTTCCTGGTCTTGCGCTCGGCGATGGCGGCGGTCCACTCCGCCGGCGGCCTGGCCCAGCCGGAGCCCAGGCCGGCGACGAGCGCCGACACGCACGAGCCGATGTCACCGACCACCGGCGCGTCGATGCGCACGTTGCTGTCGGCCTCGGTCGGGGAAATGTCGACCTGGATGAATTTCTGGCCGCCCCAGTCCTTGTGGCCCTGGCCGCCCCAGGTCTTGCCCTTGCCGTGCGAGAGGAGCCAGTTCAAGCGCGCGCCGATGAGCATCACCACGTCGGCCTCGGGTAGCACGTAGGAGCGCGCGGCGGACGCGGACTGCTCGTGCGTGTCGGGTAGCAGGCCCTTCGCCATCGACATCGGCAGATACGGAATGCCGGTCTTTTCGACCAGCGCGCGGATGTCCGCGTCGGCCTGGGCGTACGCGGCGCCCTTGCCCAGCACGATGAGCGGGCGCTTGGCGCCCTTCAGCAGATCCAGGGCGCGCTTCACCGCGTCCGCCGCGGGAATCTGGCGCGGCGCCGGATCGACCACCTTGATCAGCGATTTCCTGCCCGCTTCCGCGTCGAGCGTCTGCGGGAACAACTTGGCCGGCAGGTCGAGATAGACGCCGCCCGGGCGCCCCGACACGGCGGCGCGGATGGCGCGCGCGACGCCGACCCCGATGTCTTCGGCGTGCAGCACGCGGAAAGCGGCCTTGCATAGGGGCTTGGCGATGGCGAGCTGGTCCATCTCCTCGTAGTCGCCCTGCTGAAGGTCCACGACCTCGCGCTCGGAGGAGCCGCTCACCAGGATCATCGGAAAGCAATTGGTGGTGGCGTTGGCGAGCGCCGTGAGGCCATTCAGGAAGCCCGGCGCCGACACCGTGAGGCAGATGCCGGGCTTTTGCGTCATGAAGCCGGCGATGGCGGCGGCGTTGCCGGCGTTCTGCTCGTGGCGAAACGAGATCACGCGTAGCCCCGCGGCCTGCAGCATGCGCGTGAAGTCGGTCACCGGGATGCCGGGCAGGCCGAAGATCGTGTCGATGCCGTTCAGCTTGAGGGCGTCGATGAGCAGGTGGAAGCCGTCGGTCGTTTCCGGGGCTTGCGCGACATTCTGGCCGCTCGCCGCCTGCGGCGTGGCCGGCGCGGCGGCAGGGGCGGTGGCGGCGGGTTGGGTGACGCTGGCCATGGTGGTTCCTCCGGGGATTTCGTCGGGACAAGACAGGAGCCCGGCGCTGGAATTGGAGCTTCGATATCAGGCTACAATGTTAAGAAAATGGCCGTTGAGGCCACCTTGATACGGGTCAATTTTTGACACTCCCGTCAAAACTTCGACACCTCCACGCCCGCGCTCGATGACTCTCCTCGTGAACCACCCGCAGCGCCTGGAAATCCGCGAGCGCCTGCAGCGCAACATCGTGCTGCGCCGGCTCGACGCGCAGGCCTTCGACGAGCTCGAGACCGCGCTCGCCGTGATGGACTACCGCAAGGGCGACGTGCTCCTCTCGCAGGGCGCGCACGACATGGAGCAGTACTTCGTCCTCGACGGCATCCTGAAGCGCGTGGTGGCGAGCCCCGAAGGCAAGGAGATGATCCTGCGCTTCGCCAAGGAGGACGACATGGACACGAGCTACGCCGCGTGGAAGCTGCGCACGCCCGCGCCCTACTCGATCCGCTGCGTCACCAAGGCGCGCGTGGCCAAGCTCGCGCTTCCGCAATGGGTGGAATTCATCGACGCGCATCAGGACCTCAAGGAAGACTTCGAGTACGAGGTGATGTTCCTCATGGGCGAGGTGATGGCGCACACCATCACGCTGCACCTCCTCGACGCGCCCGGGCGCGTGCACCGCTTCGTGAGGAAGCACTCCGACCTCGCCGAGCGCGTGCCGAAGAAGGAGCTCGCCTCCTACCTCAACCTCTCCGCCGAGACCCTTTCCCGACTGAAACACGCCGGGAAAATCTGACCTGCTCGCTTGCTGCGACCTGCTCCGGGGACGCAGATGAACGCAGATAGAAGCGAACGCAGGTGAACGTACTTCGAAACCGTCTCATCGCCTTGGGGTACGTTCATCTGCGTTTCCAAAGCTTTTCGCCGGGATAGCTCTTCGATGTCAGCCATTGTCCTTGCGCTGCGAGGGAAAGCGGTACAGGCCACCGGTCATGGTGCGCAGCTCGTCGTCGATGCCGTTCACGCCCGGGAGCTTCTCGACCACCTCCCGCACCAGCGCCTTCTCGCGGTCGTCGACCACGATGCCGCGCAGCTTGACGCGGCCCTTCGCCACCTCGAGCGCGATATCGATCCCGGCGCTGCGCGCATCGGCCTTCAGCGCCGCGAGCGCCCTGGCCTGCAGGGCGAGGTCGGCCAGGAACTGGCGCGAGTCCGCGGTCACCTGGAACTCCTTCGCCCCGGCGAGCTTCACCACTTGGTCGACGCACGTGGGGATCGAGACGCGCTCGGTGTTGAGAGTCAGGTCGTAGAGCGTCGGATCGCCCCACGTCACGTTGAAGTGCTCGCCCATGCGCGCGGCGCGCGCGGCGTCGTCCACCCCGATCTCGCGGCGCGCGAGCGCCTGGTCGTCGGTCTCGAGGCGCTCCATGAGGCGCTTCACGCGCACTTCCAGGGGCGCGCACACGCGCACGCACGCTATGTGCGGTACCGAACGCAGCAGCAGCGTGGCGCCCCAGCCGCGGATCAGCACGTTGCCCTTCACCGCGAGGTCGAACACCTCCTCGGCGGTGAAGATGGAGATGGTCTTCTCGTCCGCGCCCCACCTCTCGATCTTGCTCGCCTTGCCTTCGCGGATGCGGCGGATGAGGCTCTTCTTCACCTGCATGCGCCCGGCGACCATGTCGCCCACCTCGTGGCGCACCAGCTGCAGCCCGAGCGACTCGGCCACGCCGAGGGCCACGTCCTTGCCGAGGCTCGCCATCTCCTGCGTCATCGCGATGACGGTCATGGAGTCACTGCGCGCCGGACGCCGGCGCCTGCCTGCCGCGCAGCGCATCCAGCCCGAGCGAGATGAGCGGCCAGAAGAGCAGCAGCAACGCAAGCGTCGTGATCGAGCCGACCAGAGAGTTGGAGTAGAGGATGCGCATGTCGCCCTGCGATGCGAGCATCGATTGGCGGAAGGCGTCCTCGGCGCGGTCGCCCAGCACCAGCGCCAGGACCAGGGGAGCGAGCGGGTAGTCGAGCTTCTTGAAGACGTAGCCCATGATGCCGAACACGCACATCAGCCACACGTCGAACATCGAGCTGTGCACGGTGTAGGCGCCGATGGCGCAGATCACCATGATCACCGGCGCGATGATGGCGAAGGGAATGCGCAGGATCGCCGCGAACAGCGGCACGCAGGTGAGCACCACGATGAGCCCGGCGATGTTGCCGAGGTACATGCTGGCGATGAGCCCCCAGACGAAGTCGGGCTTCTCCGCGAACAGCATCGGCCCGGGCTGCAGGCCCCAGATGAGGAGCCCGCCGAGCAGCACCGCTGCCGTGGGCGAGCCCGGCACGCCGAGCGTGAGCATCGGCAGCAGGGCACTGGTGCCCGCGGCGTGAGCCGCCGTCTCGGGGGCGACCACGCCCTCCACCAGGCCGGTGCCGAACTTGGCACCGTCGCGCGACATCTTCTTGGCGATGCCGTAGCTCATGAACGATGCGGGCGTCGCCCCGCCGGGCACGATCCCCATGAAGCAGCCCACGACCGCGCTGCGCAGCGACGTCTTCCAGTACTTCGGCAATTCCTTCCAGGTTTCGATCACCACCTTCATGTCGAGCTTGGCCTTGGCGCCCTTGAACTCGAGGCCCTCCTCGATGGTCAGCAGGATCTCGCCGATGCCGAAAAGGCCGATCACCGCGATCAGGAAATCGAATCCCTTGAGCAGCTCCGTGAAGCCGAACGTCATGCGCAGCTGCCCCGTCACCGTGTCGAGGCCGACCGCCGCCAGGGCGAATCCCATCATCATCGACATGATGGTCTTGAAGGGGGAGCCCTTCGACATGCCGACGAAAGCGCAGAACGTGAGCAGGTACACCGAGAAATACTCGGGCGGGCCGAACCTGAGCGCGAACCTGGCGATCACCGGCGACAGGAAGGTGATGAGGAGCACTCCCACCAGCGCGCCCACGAACGACGAGGTGAACGCGGCGGTGAGCGCCGTTCCGGCCCTGCCCTTCTGCGCGAGCGGATAGCCGTCGAAGGTGGTCGCCACCGACCAGGGCTCGCCGGGGATGTTGAACAGGATCGAGGTGATGGCGCCGCCGAAGAGGGCTCCCCAGTAGATGCACGAGAGCATGATGATCGCGGAGGTCGGATTCATCGAGAACGTGAGCGGCAGCAGGATGGCTACGCCGTTGGCCCCGCCCAGCCCCGGCAGCACGCCGATGATGACCCCGAGGATGATCCCGACCATCATCAGGCCCAGATTGTAGGGGGTGAGGGCGACCGAGAAGCCTTGCAGCAGCGCGTTGATCTCTTCCATGAGGTCGCCTTCAGTTCCAGCCGAAGGCCGCTTCGAGGGGCCCTTTGGGTAGCGGCACCTTGAACCAGACCTCGAACATCAGGAAGAATGCGGCGTTGACGCCGAGGCTGACCGGCACGTACTTCGTCCACCGGTACTTGCCAAGCCACCACATGAAGAGCGCGATGTAGATCGTCGAAGCGACGTAGATCCCGAGCCAGTGGATGAGCCCGACGTAGACGACGGTCGGGACCATCACCAACAGCACCATCTTCAGCTGGCCGCGCTGCACGAACACGGTGTTCTTCGCGGCGCGGATGGCGAACCCCTGGAACAGTGCGATCGCGCTGCAGACGATGATGATGAGGCCGATGTAGAACGGAAAATAGCCGGCCTGGGGCCCGTCGGAACCCCACCTAGCTCCCAGCCGGTAGCTGTCCCAGCTCACCACGGCCCCGAAGAGGAGGAAGAGGAGCGCCATCGCGATCTCCATCGTCTTCGAGCTGACCGCGGACTTATCCTGCGACTCCTGCATCAATGCTCCCCGATAGTGCGTTCGACCGAAGCAGGGCCGCGCGCGGCGCGGCCCTCTCGCGTGAACCTACTTGCCCGCCGCCAGGAAGCCGGCCTCCTTCATGAGGTCGTAGTGGCGCTGCTCCTCCTTGGCCACCCAGGCTTTGTACTCGCCGCCGCCCAAGGCCGTCTGGTTGAAGGCGCCCTTCTCCATGAACTCCTTCCACTCCGGCGTCTCGCGAATCTTCTTGAGCAACGCGACGTAGAAATCGACCTGCTCCTTGGTCACCCCGGCCGGCATGAAGATGCCGCGCAGCATCTGGTATTCGACGTCGAGGCCCATCTTCTTGCAGGGCGGGATGTCGCCCCATGCCATGTCCTTGGTCACCTTGGCCTTGTACGGCATCGGCTGGTCGTCGAACACGCATAGCGGCCGCACCTGGCCCGCGCGCCACTGCTCGACGGCCTCGATCGGGTTGTTCACCGAGGAGTCGATGTGCTTGCCGACGAGCTGCACGGCGATCTCGCCGCCGCCCTTGTAGGGGATGTAGGTGAACTTGGCGCCGGTCTTCTTCTCGATGGCGACGGTGATGATCTGGTCCTCCTGCTTGGAGCCGGTGCCGCCCATCTTGAACTTGTTGGGACCGGCCTTCTTCACCGCGTCGATGTAATCGCTGGGCGTCTTGTACGGCGTGTCGGAATTCACCCAGAGGACGAACTGGTCGAGCGCCATCATCTGCACCGGCGTGAGGTCCTTCCAGCTGAACGGAACACCCGTCGCGAGCGGCGTGGTGAACAGGTTGGAGAGCGTGATGATGATCTTGTGGCCGTCCCCGCTCGCGCCCTTCACGTCGAGGAAGCCCTCGGCGCCCGCGCCGCCGGCCTTGTTCACCACCACCATGGGCTGCTTCATCAGATTGTGCTTGGCGACCATCCCCTGGATGAAGCGCGCCATCTGGTCGGCGCCTCCGCCGGGGCCCGCAGGCACGATGAACTCCACGGTCTTGTTGGGCTCCCAGGCGAGCACGGGGGCGAGCGCCGTGAGCGCCGCGCCAACCAGAGCGGCGATCCGGCTACGGCTGAAAATCGACTGCTTCATGGGTTTCTCCTCGGGTTTGTCGAATATCGATTCGTCGGAACTTTTGCCTCGCGCCGCGGCGGCGTGGGTGCCCGCTGTTCCTCGCGGGCGATTTGACGGCAACGGGGCGCCTAGGTGCCTCCCTCGGCGGGAACTTTCGCCGCGGCGCGCCTGGCGAGCCACTGGCCGAGCACGACCACGAAGATCGCGCCGATGGACGCGGTCACGTACTTCATGGCGGCGGGATACGGGTGGGTCCAATCGCTGAGCGCCGCGTCTTCCCACGCCATCTCGCCGGCGACGAAGCCGATGAGGCCCGCCCCGATCACGATGATGACCGGGAAGCGCTCCATGATCTTGACGAGCACCGTGGCGCCGAAGATGACGATCGGGATCGAGATGGCGAGGCCGAGGACGAGCAGCACGGTGCTGCCGCCAGCCGCCGCGGCGACGCCGATCACGTTGTCCAGGCTCATCACCAGGTCGGCGATGAGGATGGTGCGGATGGCCACCATCAGGTTGTCGCTCGCCGTCACGCCCGGCTCTCCTTCGTCGGGGATGAGGAGCTTCACGCCGATCCAGAGGAGGAGCACCGAGCCGATCAGCTTCAGCCACGGCAGCGCGAGCATGGCGACCGCGAAGAGGGTGAGGAGGATGCGCAGCACGATGGCGGCGCCCGCGCCCCAGAAGATCGCCTGTTTCTGCTGCCTGGGCGGCAGCGAGCGCGCCGCGAGCGCGATCACCACGGCGTTGTCGCCCGACAGGACGATGTTCACGCCGATGATCTTCAGCAGCGCGGTCCAGAACAGGGGATCTTCGATGGACATGGGCACGATCGGTGGTTGCGCGGAACGACAGTCTATAATTTTAACGGCAAAGCTCCAGTGCGAAAGGTAGTGAGCGGGAACCCGAATGGCCTTGACCTTCATCAAGTCGGCAATGCTGGCGGCGTGCGCGGCCCTCGCGGCGCTCGCGGCCTGCGCGCAGAACGCCGGCGATTCCGACGTGCTCGCCGCCAGGGAAGCCGCCCAGCGCGGGCAATGGAAGGTGGTCGACGCCTATCGCGCCAGGCTCGCCGGCCATATCCTCGAGCCCTATCCCGCCTATTGGCTCCTCGCGGGCAGCGTCGAACGCAGCGATCCGCGCGAGGTGCAGGCTTTTCTCGCGCGCTATCCCGACTCACCGCTCGCCGAAAGCCTGCGGCGCGAGTGGCTGAGGGCGCTGGGCGCGGCCGGCTCCTGGGAGTTCTTCCGCGCCGAATACCCGCGCGTCCTCGCCGACGACGTCGAGATCGCCTGCTACTCGTTCCAGGAGCGCCTGGCGCACGGCGACGCCGAGGCGGCGGGCGAAGCGCGCGCGCTCTTCGTCTCTGCGCGCGAGACGGGCGCGGCATGCGATCCCGTGTTCGCGGCGGCGCTCGCCGCGAAGTCCATCGGCGAGGCGGAGGTCTGGGACCGCATTCGCAAGCTCCTCGCCGCCGGCAACCTGCGCGAGGCCAAGCGCGCCAACGCACTGCTGCCGATGCGCGCGAGCCTGGTCGAGAAAACCCTCGATCGCATCGCGGCCGACCCGGGCGGCTTCCTCGCGCGCGAGAAGTTCGGCCGCAACCCGTCGCGCGCTTCCCAGGAGACCCTGGTGTTCGCGATCGAGCGCCTGGCGCGAGCCAAGCCCGACGAGGCCGCCGAGCGCCTCGCGGCCATGGCGCCGCGCCTTTCCGGCGACGCGCTCGCCCATGCCTGGGGCCAGGTCGCATGGCAGGCGGCCCTCGCGCATCATCCGCGCGCGCTCGAGTGGTACGCGCTCGCCGGCGCCGACGCGCTGACCGACTCCCAGATCGCCTGGCGGGCGCGCGCGGCGCTGCGCGCGCGCGACTGGAAAGAGGTGCTCGCGTCGATCCAGGCGCTTTCCGCCGAAGAGGCGCGCGAGCCCAACTGGCGCTACTGGCGCTCGCGCGCGCTGCGTAACCTGGGCGCGCCGGAAGCGGCCGACGCGATCCTCAAGGAGCTGGCGCCGCGGCTGAGCTTCTATGGCCTGCTCGCCGCCGACGACCTCGGGGTGGCCACCGCCCCCGAGTGGAACGGCTGGCACCCGGGCGAAGGCGACCTCGAGCGCGTGCGCGCCCTGGAAGGCATCCAGCGCGCGCTCGCGCTCTACCGGCTGGGCCTCGACAACGAGGCGCTGCGCGAATGGCAGTGGGCGATCCGCGCACTCGACGACCGGAGCCTCCTCGCCGCGGCGGAGCTCGCGCGCCTCGCCAACGAGCCCGATCGCGCCATCGGCACCGCGGATCGCACCGTGCTCATCCACGATTTCGCGCAGCGCTTTCCGACTCCGCATCGCGACGCGTTGAGCGCGGCGGCGCGCCAGTGGAACCTCGACGAGGCGATCATGTACGGCATCGTGCGCCAGGAAAGCCGCTTCATGCCCGAGGCGCGCTCGCGCGTGGGCGCGACCGGGCTCATGCAGCTCATGCCCGCCACCGCGCGCTGGGTCGCGCGCCAGATCTCCATCACGCCGTTTCGCCAGGACATGCTGGTGCGCCCCGAGGTGAACTTGCAGATGGGAGCGTATTACCTGCGCCGCGTGTTGGACGACCTGGGCGAGCCGATCCTCGCCACCGCCGCCTACAACGCGGGGCCCGGCCGCGCACGGCGCTGGCGCGACGAGCGCGCCCTCGAAGGCGCCGTCTACGCCGAGACGATTCCCTTCAACGAGACGCGCGAATACGTGAAGAAGGTCTTCGCCAATGCCTGGTACTACCGGCAGCGGCTCGGCAAGGCCGCCACGATGCGCGAGCTCCTCGGCACGGTGCCGGGGCGCGGCGCCGAGCCGGCCGTCGCATCCAACATTCCCTGAGGGGCGCCATGGACATCGCGAGCGTGTGCATCATCGGCGGCAGCGGCTTCGTCGGGCGCTCGGTCGCCGAGCAGACCGCCGCGCGCGGCATTCGCGTACGCGTCGTGACGAGGAGCGCGCCGCGCGCGCGCGATCTCCTCGTGCTGCCCACGCTCGAGACCATGGTCGCCGATCCGAACGACGACCCGGCGCTCGCGCGCTGCCTCGACAACATGGATGCCGTAGTGAACCTGGTCGGCATCCTGCATCCCACCGGGCGCGCCACTTTCGCCTCGACACACGTCGAGCTCCCGCGCAGGATCGCGCGCGCCTGCCGCACGGCCGGAGTGCGCCAGCTCCTGCACATGAGCGCGCTCGGGGCCTCGGCCTCGGGCCCGAGCCAGTACCTGCGCTCCAAGGCCGCGGGCGAGGAGGCGGTGCGCGCGGCGGGCGCGGAGCTGCCCTTCACGATCTTCAGGCCCTCGGTGATCTTCGGCGAGCACGACCGCTTCCTCAACCTCTTCGCGCTCCTCGCGCGCGTGTCTGCCGTGATCCCGCTGGCGTGCGCCGGTGCGAGGTTCCAGCCCATCTGGGTCGAAGACGTGGCGCGCGCCTTCGTCTCCTCCCTGGGGGAGCCGCGCGCGCTCGGATCGACCTACGAGCTGTGCGGGCCGCGCGCCTACACGCTGGAGGAGCTGGTGCGCTTCGTGGCGGCGACCCTCGGCCATCCGCGGCGCGTCGTCGCGCTGCCGGCGGGAATCGCGACGCTGCAGGCGATGGTCCTCGAGCACCTGCCGGGCAAGCTCCTCACGCGCGACAACCTGCGCTCGATGAGCGTGGACAATGTGTGCGCGGGGCCCTTTCCCCAGGTGTTCGGCTTCGAGCCCGCGCCGCTCGAGGCGATCGCTCCCGAGTATCTCGCGGGCGCCGGCAGCAGCCGCGCGCGCTACCAACGATTCCGCGCCTACGCGGGAAGGTGACGACATGGCCGGCTTGACGCTCGTGATCGGCAACAAGAACTACTCCTCGTGGTCGATGCGGCCCTGGGTCCTCATGAAGGAGCTCGGCATCGCCTTCGAGGAGAAGAGGCTGCGCTTCCACTCCAGCGAATGGGACGCCGGCATCGCGCGCTGGTCGCCGTCGCGCCTGGTGCCGGTGCTGTGGCGCGCCGAGCAGTCCGTGTGGGATTCGCTCGCCATCATGGAGACGCTCAACGAGTGGCACCCGCAGATGGGCGTGTGGCCGCGCGAGGAAGCGGCGCGCGCCTTCGCTCGCTCGATCGCCGCCGAGATGCACTCGGGCTTCCGCGACCTGCGCAACCACATGCCGATGAACATCCGCGCCGCGCACCCCGGCAAGGGCATGAACGACGCGGTGCGCGCGAACATCGAGCGCATCGAGGCGTTGTGGGGCGAGGCGCGCGCGCGCTTCGGCGCGGGCGGACCCTTCCTCTTCGGCGCCTTCAGCGCCGCGGACGCGATGTACGCGCCGGTGGTCATGCGGTGCAAGACCTACGCCGTCCCCCTGGGAAGCGAAGCCGCGCGCTACTGCGAGGCCATGCGCGCGGCGCCGGGCGTGCGCGCGTGGATCGACGAGGCGCTGCAGGAGAACGAAATCGTCGCCGAGGACGAGCCCTACGCCACGCCGGCGGAGTAGATGAAGACATTTCGCGTGGGCGGCTGCGTTCGCGACGAGCTGCTCGGTCTTCCGGTGCAGGATCATGACCACGTGGTGGTCGGCGCCGACCCCGCGGAGATGGTGAAGCGCGGCTTTCGCCCCGTGGGCGCCGATTTCCCGGTGTTCCTGCATCCCGAGACGAACGAGGAGTACGCGCTCGCGCGCACCGAGAGGAAGACCGCGCCGGGCTATCGCGGCTTCGTGTTCCACGCCGATGCCGGCGTCACGCTCGAGGAGGACCTGCGCCGGCGCGACCTCACCATCAACGCCATGGCGCGCGGCGAGGATGGTCGGCTCGTCGATCCGTACGGCGGCGAGCGCGACCTCCACGCGGGGATCCTGCGCCACGTGAGCGATGCCTTCGCCGAAGATCCGGTGCGCATCCTGCGCGTGGCGCGCTTCGCCGCGCGCTTCGGCTTCGCCATCGCGGCGGAGACGATGGCGCTCATGAGGCGCATGGTCGAGGCGGGTGAAGCCGACGCGCTCGTGCCCGAGCGCGTCTGGCGGGAGCTCGCGCGCGGGCTCATGGAGAAGACGCCTTCGCGCGTGATCGCGGTGCTGCGCGAATGCGGCGCGCTCGCGCGCATCCTTCCCGAGGTGGACGGCGCGTTCGATCGTCCCGACGAGCCGGAAGCGCTCGCGCAGCGCCTGGACTGTGGCGCCGCGCGCGGCTACGCGCTTGCCGTGCGCTACGCGCTTCTCGTGCTGGACCTCGAGCCCGGCGCCGCCGCGCGGCTGGCCGAGCGCGTGAACGCGCCGGGCGACTGCCGCGAGCTCGCCCAGCTCGCCATCCGCGAGCGCGACGCGATCGAAACGTGCGACCTGGATGCCGAGTCCACCCTCGACATGCTCGAGCGCGCCGACGCCTTCCGCCGTCCCGAGCGCCTCGAGCGACTGCTCGAGGCGGCGCGGTGCGACGCGCACCACGCGGAAAAAGTCGCGGGACCGGCACGCCAGTTGCGGCGCGCGCTCGAGGCCACCCGGAAAATCGATGCCGGCGCGATCGCGCGCGCGAACCCCGGCGACATCCCCGGCGCGCTGCGCCGCGCGCGGCTGGTGGCGATCGCCCAGCTACAGCCCGCGACCGGCAATTGATGGCGGCGGGGCTCACGTTCCTCGCGATGATCGCCTTCGCGGGGAATTCCCTCCTTTGCAGGATGGCGCTCAAGGCCACCTCCATCGATCCCGCGAGCTTCACCACGATCCGCATCGTCTCCGGCGCTCTCGCCCTGTGGCTCATCGTGCGGGTGCGCGACGCTTCGGCCGCGGGCGAAGGAAACTGGCGGTCGGCGCTCGCGCTCTTCGCGTACGCCGCCGCCTTCTCCTTCGCCTATCTCTCGCTCACCGCGGCGACCGGCGCCCTCATCCTGTTCGCCTCGGTGCAGGTGACGATGATCGGTTGGGGGATACGCTCGGGGCAGCGGCTCGGCGCCTGGCAACTGGCGGGCGTCCTGTGCGCATTCGCGGGCCTGGTCGGGCTCCTCCTGCCGGGACTCTCGGCGCCGCCGCTGGCCGGCGCGACGCTCATGCTGGGCGCGGGCGTGGCGTGGGGCGTCTACTCGCTGCGCGGCAAGGGGGCCGGCGATCCGACGCGCGTCACGGCGGGAAATTTCCTGCGCGCGGTGCCGCTCAGCGCCGCGCTCTCGCTCGCCATGCTGCCCGCGGGGTCGATCGACGCGGCGGGGGCGGTCTATGCCGTGACGTCGGGGGCGCTAGCCTCGGGCGTGGGCTATGCGCTCTGGTATGCGGCGCTCAAGCACCTCCCCACCACCACCGCGGCGACGATCCAGCTGAGCGTGCCGGTCATCGCGGCCGCGGGCGGCATCGTCTTCCTGGGCGAGGCGCTCACGCTACGGCTCATCACCGCATCCGCGGTCATCCTCGGCGGAATCGCGCTGGCCATCCTCGGCGCGCCGCGCCGCTGACGCAAAAAAAAAAGCCCCCGGGGTCCCGGGGGCAGCATCCATCCAACTGGGGTCGATCGTTAGCGCTTCTTGGCTTTCGCCTTGCTGGTCGTGGACTTCACGGTCGCGAGATTCTGCTCCACCGACTTCTCGACGGTGTCATAGACCTGCTTGTTGATCGCGGCGAGGTTGTTGTAGGCGCTCTGCGCGGCGGCGATCGCGGTCTTCACGTTGTCGACCACGGACTCGGAGCCGGCCGGCGCGTACTTGAACGCCTCTTCGAGGGCGGCGACGGCGGCCTTGTTGTACTCGGCCGCTTGCTTCTCGAACACGCGCTTGACTTCGGTGTTGGTCTCGGCGGCGGTCTCGTAGGCGGTGCGCGAGTAGGCGTAGGCGCGCTTCATCACCGGCTCGAGGGCGGCGGAGCTGAGGGCGATGACTTCATGCACGTCCTTGGCGCCGGCGAGGCTCTGCGCGTGGGTGGTGGCTTGCTCGACCGAGTCGCGGGCAACGCCCAGCGAAAGTTCGGCGAAGCGCTCGGCGTTGGCGAGCGAAAGCTGCGCGAAGTACGAGAACTGGTTGATCGCAGCTTCGTTGGCCGCGCTGAATTGGTCGATCTTGAACATGGTGGGCTCCTGTTAGTGGGTTGGGCGGCGAATGCTGCACTGCACAACGACTATTTTAGGCTATCCAGCCCCACAGTCAAGGACTATTTGTTGCACTGCACCATGAAAAGCGCCAGCGCGGAAAATGGCGTCCGATCAAGCATTTAGGGGGGCCTATTTGACCGTGATGCCCTTTTCCCTGAGGTAGCGCGCCGCCCCCGGGTGGAAGGCAATGGGAGAGGCGCCCGTGGCCTGGTTGGCGAGCTCGAGGAAGCCCGCGTCCTTGTGCACCTTCACCAGCTCGTCCTTCTTCTCGAAGAGCGTCCTGGTGATCTCGTAGACCAGCTTCTCGTCGGCCTTCTCCGGCACCACGAGGAGGTTCCAGACGTCGAGGTTGGTGGTGTCGCGCGTCTCGCCGGGGTAGGAATTGGCGAGGATCCGGTTCTTCACGTAGAGCGGCCCGAACTTCCTGCGCATGTTCTCGACGCCGTCGCCGTGGTCGATGAGCCGGATCTTCTGGCCGGGCGTGGCGGCGAGGTCCGAGATCGACGGCGTGGGGACGCCGCCCACCCAGAAGAGCGCGTCGATCTTGCCGTCCTTCAGCGCGGAGACGCTCTCGGCCACCGAGAGGCGTTCACGCGTCATGTCCTTGTTGGGATCCATGCCGAAGGCCTCGATGAGGCGCATCGCCGTGATCTCGGTGCCGCTCGCGGGCGCTCCCGTGGAGACGCGCTTGCCCTTGAGGTCCTTGAAGGTGTTGATGCCCTTGCCCTCGACCGTGACGACGTGCATGCGGTTCGGATAGAACACGGCGAGGGTGCGAATCGCCACCTTGTGGTCCTTGAACTTGTCGAGCCCGTTGGCCGCGTCCCACGCCGCGTCGGCCATGGTGAAGCCCACCTCGGACTTGCCCCCGCCGATCAGCTGCAGGTTCGCGATCGAGCCCGCGGTGACTTCCGCGGTCGCGTCCAGGCCGGGGATGTATTTCGACAGGAGCGCGGCGAAGCCCCCGCCGAGGATGTAGTACACGCCGCCGGTGCCGCCGGTGCCGATCGAGATCTGCTTCTTGTCCTCGGCGCCGGCCGTCGCGAGGCCGAATGCGGCGATGACGGCGGCAAGCGCCGCGCTGAAACGCTTCATGGTCGTTTTCTCCTCCGGGTTTGCTCGATGGCTTCGCCGCAAGAATACCCGACGGGGCGAAGCACGTAGAATCGTGCGACTTCAAAGAGCGAGGCCGCGCATGGCACAGGTAATCGGCGTTCCGAAGGAAACCTTTTCCGGGGAGAAGCGCGTCGCGACGGTGCCCGAGGTGGTGCCGAAGCTCGCCAAGCTGGGCTTCGGCGTGATCGTCCAGTCGGGTGCGGGCGAGGGGGCGAGCATCAGCGACGAGGCCTTTGCCGACGCCGGCGCGAAGGTGGTCGCCGATGCCGCCGCGCTCTGGTCGGGCGCGGACATCATCTTCAAGGTGCGCGCGCCGAGCCGCGAGGAAATGCAGTCGATGCGCGAGGGCCAGATCCTGGTGAGCTTCATCTGGCCGGCGCAGAACCCCGAGCTCCTGCAAAGCCTCGCCGCGAGGAAGGCGACGGTCCTCGCGATGGACAGCGTGCCGCGCATCTCGCGCGCGCAGAAGCTCGACGCGCTCTCGTCGATGGCCAACATCGGCGGATACCGCGCGGTGATCGAGGCGGCGCACGAGTTCGGGCGCTTCTTCACCGGCCAGATCACGGCCGCCGGCAAGGTGCCGCCCGCGAAGGTGTTCGTGATCGGCGCCGGCGTCGCCGGGCTGGCGGCCATCGGCGCGGCATCGGGCCTGGGCGCCATCGTGCGCGCCAACGACACGCGCCCCGAGGTCGCCGACCAGATCAGGTCGCTCGGCGGCGAGTACGTGCCCGTCGATTACGTGGAGGAAGGCACCGGCGTGGGCGGCTACGCCAAGGTGATGAGCGAAGGCTTCCAGAAGGCGCAGCGCGAGACGTTCGCGAAGCAGGCGAAGGAAGTCGACATCATCATCACGACCGCCCTCATTCCCGGCAAGCCCGCGCCGAAGTTGATCACGGCCGAGATGGTGCGCTCGATGAAGCCGGGGAGCGTCATCGTCGACATGGCCGCCGAGCAGGGCGGCAACTGCGAGCTGACCGAACCCGGCAAGGTCGTGGTGAAGAACGGCGTCATCATCATCGGCTACACGGACCTGCCGAGCCGGCTCGCGACGCAATCGAGCACGCTCTATGCGACCAACCTCTTCCGCCTCTCCGAGGAGCTCTGCAAGGCGAAGGACGGGGTCTACAACGTGAACATGGAAGACGAGGTGATTCGCGGCACGACGGTCGTCAAGGAAGGCGCGGTCACGTGGCCCGCGCCGGCGCCGAAGCTGTCCGCCGCGCCGCCCGCGAAAGCGCCGGCGAAAGCCATGCCGGCAGCCTCCGAGAAGAAGGGGCATGGACATGGCGCCGGCGAGCCGATGGCCGCGAAGTCGCTGGCGATCATGTTCGCCGCGGCGGCGATCGTCTTCGTGTCGATCGGGCTCTACGCGCCGCCCGCATTCCTCGGACACTTCACCGTGTTCGTGCTCGCGTGCTTCGTCGGCTACATGGTGGTGTGGAACGTGACGCCCGCGCTGCACACGCCGCTCATGAGCGTGACCAACGCGATCAGCAGCATCATCATCATCGGCGCGCTTGTCCAGGTGGCCCCTCCCGGCGAGGGCGCGCGGCCCGAGATCATCCACTGGCTGGCGGTCGCCGGCATCGGGCTCACGGCGATCAACATGTTCGGCGGCTTCGCGGTGACGCAACGCATGCTGTCCATGTTCCGCAAGTAGGAGACGACGACATGTCCGCAAGCCTGGCTGCCGTTTCCTACATCGCCGCGACCATCCTCTTCATCCTGAGCCTGGGCGGGCTGTCGAATCCCGAGTCGTCGCGCCGCGGAAACCTGTACGGAATGATCGGCATGGCGATCGCGGTCGCCGCCACCGTGTTCGGTCCGCGCGTCACCCCCGCCGGCATCCCGTGGGTCGCCGGCGCATTGGTGGTGGGCGGCGCGATCGGGCTTTATCTCGCGCGCACCGTGAAGATGACGCAGATGCCCGAGCTGGTGGCGTTCATGCACAGCCTCGTGGGCCTGGTCGCCATGCTGGTGGGTTACGCGAGCTACATCGATCCCACGGCCTCGGCCGGCATGTCTCCCGCCGAAGCGACCATCCATCACGTCGAGATCTACATCGGCGTGCTGATCGGCGCGGTCACGCTGTCCGGATCGGTGATCGCGTTCGGCAAGCTCTCGGGGCGGATCGGTGGCAAGCCCCTGCTGCTGCCGGCGCGGCACTGGCTGAACCTCGCGGGCCTCATCGCCGTGTTCTGGTTCGGCTACCAGTTCCTGCGCGCGCCCACCCTCGAGGAGGGCATGACGCCGCTCATCGCGATGAGCGTGATCGCGCTCCTCTTCGGCGTGCACATGGTGATGGCGATCGGCGGCGCCGACATGCCGGTGGTCGTCTCGATGCTTAACAGCTACTCGGGGTGGGCCGCGGCCGCGACCGGCTTCATGCTCTCGAACGACCTGCTGATCGTCACCGGCGCGCTGGTCGGCTCCAGCGGCGCGATCCTCTCGTACATCATGTGCCGCGCGATGAACCGCAACTTCCTCTCCGTGATCGCGGGCGGATTCGGCGGCGAGAGCGCCAAGCCGGCGTCCAAGGGTGACGGCCAGCCGGCGGGTGAAGTGATCTCGGTGAGCGCGCAGGAAACCGCGGATCTCCTCAAGGAAGCCAAGAGCGTGATCATCGTGCCGGGCTACGGCATGGCGGTGGCGCAGGCGCAGCACACGGTGTTCGAGATCACCAAGCGCCTGCGCGACATGGGCAAGACCGTGCGCTTCGGGATTCACCCCGTCGCCGGGCGCATGCCGGGCCACATGAACGTGCTCCTCGCCGAGGCGAAGGTGCCCTACGACATCGTGATGGAGATGGACGAGATCAACGGCGACTTCCCGGACACCGACGTGGCCATGGTGATCGGCGCCAACGACATCGTGAACCCGAGCGCGCAGGAAGATCCGACAAGCCCGATCGCCGGGATGCCGGTGCTGGAAGTGTGGAAGGCGCACAACTCCATCGTGATGAAGCGCAGCATGGCCTCCGGATACGCGGGCGTGGACAACCCGCTCTTCTACAAGGAGAACAACCGCATGCTGTTCGGCGACGCGAAGAAGATGCTGGACGAGGTCCTGGCGGCGCTGAAGGGCTGATCCGCGCCCTAGAGGCGGTCATCGCTGCCTCAAACCCGGGAGCGCGCTGCCTTCGGCAGTGTCCTCGCCATTCCCGCAAATGACGCCGCCGGCAAGGCTGCGCGCGGGATGAACCATGGTCGCCGAAGTCGTACCGTGGCCCGCACGCGCCTTGCTTCGTCTGCAGCGTCACTTGCGATAGGCGAGGCGCGCTCCAGGGTTTGAGGCAGCGATGACCGCCTCTAAGGCGCGCGCGCGAAGCAGCCCGCCTGCGCGAATGCGAACAAGCAGCGACCTCAGAGCTGAAGGTGTCGTGCGGACTGGAAGCCGAGGATCGGCTGCTCGATCCCCTTGCCGAAGCCGAGCACCTTGAACAGCTCGCCCATCTCCGACGGGGCGATGAGGCGGTGCACGGCGCTCGTGCCCTTCAGGCGCGAGAGCGTCATGGTGGGATCGCCCGCGGAGACCAGCACCGCGAGGCCGCACGAGATGAGAAAGTAGGCCTGGGTGGTGAGGCCATAGACTTCGGCGCCGCCCTGCTCCGCCGCGCGCGCCATGGCGCTGAAGTCCACGTGCGCGGTGATGTCCTGCAGGCCCGGCATGAAGAACGGATCGCCGTGCACGCGATGCCGGTAGTGGCAGCGCAGCGTCCCCATCGAGCGTTGCGGATGGTAGTACTCGCGCTCCGGAAAGCCGTAGTCGATGAAGATCGCGACACCCGCCTCGAGCATGGCGGCGATGGTGCGCACCAGTGCCTCGGCCGCGAAGTTCACTTCCGAAAGGTAGTCGTAGTCGCCGGGCGGAAAGGCGCTCTCGGCACGGCGCTTCAGCTCGCCGTCCTGCAGCTGCGCATCCTCGAACGCGAAGCCCGCCTCGGTGAGCACCACGCCGGACTCCATGAGCCGCCCGTCGGCCCTGTGCAGGAGCGAGCACGGCACGACGTCGAGCACCTCGTTGGCGATCACGATGCCGCGCATCCTGTCGGGCAAGCGGTCGATCCAGGTGAAGCGCGCGATGTCCGCGGGAAAGCGCGCGACGAGAAGCTCGCGCTGGCGCTCGCGCAGGTCGGGGCTCACCTCGAGGAGGAGATAGCGCTGCGGCGCCTCGCCCAGCTCCTTTAGCGCCTCGAAGAGGTCCGCGGCGAAGACTCCCGAGCCCGGTCCCAGCTCGAGGATGTCGCCGCCCACCGCCTTCAGGACCTGTGCGGCCTGCAGCGCGAAGCACTTGGCGAACATCGGCGAGATCTCGGGAGAGGTGACGAAGTCGCCGTCGGAGCCGAACTTGCGCGCGCCGGCGGCGTAGTACCCCAGGCCGGGTGCGTAGAGCGCGAGCTCCATGTAACGCGAGAACGGGATCCATTCGCCCTCCGCGACGATCGCGCCGGCGATGTGCTCGGCCAGCTCGCGCGAGTGCGCCGAGGCGTCCGGCGTGGGCGGGGGAAGGACGGGTTCGGCGGACGGCGGCATGGGAGCCTTGGGCTACACTTCGAGGTTCTCTTTTCGAGTGCGGCGGAATATAGCATGCAGGAAGGCGCGGTCCTCGTCACGGGAGCGGCGCGGCGCATCGGCGCGGCGATCGCGCGCGCGCTGCACGGCGCCGGGGCGCGGGTCGCGGTGCACTGCAACCGCTCGCGCGTCGAGGCCGAGCGCCTCGCCGCGGAGCTGAACGCGGTGCGCGCCGGATCGTGCGCCGTGGTGCAGGGCGACCTCCTCGACGCCGCGAGCCTCGCGCGCATCGTCGACGAGGCGGCGCGCGCCTTCGGAAGGCTCGACGCGCTCGTCAACAACGCGTCGTCCTTCTACGCCACTCCCTTCGGGCGCATCGGGCTGGGCGACTGGGAAGATCTCATCGGCACCAACCTGCGCGCCCCGCTCCTCCTCGCGCAGGCGGCGGCGCCGCGGCTGCGCGAAGCGCGCGGCGCCATCGTGAACGTGGTCGACATCCACGCCGAGCGTCCCCTGAAGGACTTCGTCGTGTACTCCATCGCGAAGGCGGGCCTGGCCGGGCTCACGCGCTCGCTCGCCCTCGAGCTGGGCCCGGAGGTGCGCGTGAACGGCATCTCCCCCGGCGCGATCCTGTGGCCCGACGGCGCCGCGCACTTCGACGCCGCCGAGAAGGAACGCATCACCGCGCAGACGCCGCTCGCGCGGATCGGCAGCCCGGAGGATGTCGCCGGCGCGGTAAAATACCTCCTCTTCGACGCCCCCTTCGTCACCGGCCAGATCCTCGCGGTGGATGGCGGGCGCGGCATCCACCTCTAGGCCCCCGTGAGCCTCAACACCGACACCCGCAAGACCGATTTCGAGGGCGCCAAGCTCGCCAAGCGCCTGCGCCGCCTGGTGGGGCAGGCGATCGCGGATTTCTCGATGATCGAGGCGGGCGACAAGGTGATGGTGTGCCTGTCGGGCGGCAAGGACAGCTACGCGATGCTCGACGTGCTGATGCGCCTTCGCGAGAAGTCGCCGGTGCCCTTCGAGCTCATCGCCGTGAACTTGGACCAGCGCCATCCGGGATTTCCCGAGCACGTGCTGCCCGAGTACCTCGCTTCCGTGGGCGTCCCCTATCGCATCGTGGTGCAGGACACCTACAGCGTGGTGAAGCGCGTGATCCCCGAAGGCAAGACCATGTGCGGCCTGTGCTCGCGGCTGCGCCGCGGCGCGCTCTACAAGGCCGCGGGCGAGCTCGGCGCCAACAAGATCGCGCTCGGCCACCACCGCGACGACATCCTCGAGACTTTCTTCCTGAACCTGTTCCACGGCGGCAAGCTGAAGACGATGCCGCCCAAGCTCATCTCCGATGATGGCAGGCACGTCGTGATCCGGCCGCTCGCCTATGTGGAAGAGAGCGACCTCGCCGCATACGCCGGGGCGCGCGCCTTCCCGATCATCCCGTGCGACCTGTGCGGCTCCCAGGAGCAGCTGCAACGAAAGCAGGTGAAGGCGATGCTGCGCGAATGGGAGAAACAACATCCCGGCCGCGTCGAATCGATCTTCAACGCGCTTTCCAGCGTGACCCCTTCCCACCTCCTCGATCGCGTGCTGCACGATTTCGCGAACCTGCAGGTGGCTCCTGAAGCGCCAACGACGATATCGATCCGGATTTCGAAATGACTCTCAAGCAACTGAACGCCACCAAGAAGATCACGTCCTTCCATCCGCCGCAGCGCACGCTCATGGGCCCGGGGCCCACCGAGATCCACCCGCGCGTGCTCACCACCATGAGCCAGCCCGCCATCGGCTACCTCGACCCGGTGTTCGTCGAGATGATGGAGGAGCTCAAATCGCTGCTGCGCTACGTGTACCAGACGGACAACCCGCTCACGTTCCCGGTGTCGGGGCCGGGCTCGGTCGGCATGGAATATTGCTTCGTGAACATGGTGGCGCCCGGCACCAAGGTGATCGTGTGCAGGAACGGCGTCTTCGGCGGGCGCATGCTGGAGAACGTCGAGCGTTGCGGCGGCGTCGCGGCGATGGTGGACGACGACTGGGGCAAGCCCGTGGATCCGCAGAAGGTCGAGGACGCGTTCAGGAAGAATCCCGATGCGAAGATCCTCGCCTTCGTGCACGCCGAGACTTCCACCGGCGCGCAATCCGATGCGAAGGTGCTGGCGCAGATCGCGCACAAGCACGGCGCGCTGGTGATCATGGACGCGGTGACGTCCCTCGCCGGGACGCCGGTGCGCGTGGACGACTGGGGCATCGACGCGGTCTACTCGGCGAGCCAGAAGTGCCTGTCGTGCACGCCGGGCCTGTCGCCGGTGTCCTTCTCCGAGCGCGTGGTCGAGCATGTGAAGGCACGCAAGGACAAGATCCACAGCTGGTTCATGGACATGAACCTGCTGCTCGGCTACTGGGGCGCCACCACGCGCACCTATCACCACACGGCGCCGACCAACTCGCTCTTCGCGCTGCACGAGGCGCTCCTCCTCATCAAGGAAGAGGGTCTCGAAGCATGCTGGGCGCGCCATCGCCGGCATCACCTGGCGTTGAAGGCGGGGCTGGAAGCCATGGGCCTCAAGTTCCTGGTGGCCGAGCCGCATCAATTGCCGCAGATGAACGCGGTGACGTGCCCGTCTGGTGTGGACGAGGAGCAGGTTCGCAAGACGCTGCTCAACGAGTTCAGCATCGAGATCGGCGCAGGACTCGGCCCCCTGAAGGGCAAGATCTGGCGCTTCGGCCTGATGGGCTACTCGTGCCGTCCCGACAACGTGATGCTGTGCCTGTCGGCGCTGGGCTCGGTGCTGATGGACATGGGGCTCGCGATCAAGGTCGGCGAGGCGGAGGCGGCGGCGCACCAGGCGTACGCGTCGCTGCACTCGGCCGACGCGCTGCACGCGCGCAAGAAGATCGCGACGGCTGCCTAAACGGAAAAGTGGTGTCAGGTACGACTTTTCGAAGAGTCGTACCTGACACCACTTTTCCCTACTTGACGTTCTGCTTGTAGCGCACCTCGAGCAGCTGCGGCTGCTTGGCGTAGCGCTCGACGCTCGGCACGAACTTCTCCAGGTCGGCGAGCCGCTCGCTCGGCGCGGGATGGGTACTGAAGAGAGAGGCCGCGTCGGCGTCGCCCTTGTATTGCGCGAGCATCTGCAACGCGCCCGCGAGGCCGTACGCGTCGTAGCCGCTGCGGATCGCGAGAACGACTGCCATCTGGTCGGCCTCGCTCTCCATGCCGCGATCGAGAGGACGCAGGTAGAAGCCGTCCTTGATCAGGTTTCCCGCCATGTCGAGCAGGTAGGGCTTCGCGATCTCGCCTGCGGCGCGGCCGACCACGCCGCCCCCAATTTTTATGCGATCCGATGCGATCGACGTTCCGACGCCCTTCCAGAAATCAGCCGTCATACCCTTCTGGATGGCGGTGAGCTGATGCTTCCTCACCACGTGTGCGATCTCGTGCGCGAGCACGCCGGCGAGCTCGGATTCGCTTGCGAGCCGCTTCACGAGGCCGCTCGAGACGATGACCGATCCGCCCGGCATCGCGAAAGCGTTGATGGTCTCCGTATCGATCACGCTGAACGTCCATGGCAGGTCCGGCCGGTCGCTGTGCAACGCGATCCACTTGCCGACGCGATTCACGTAGCGCTGCAGGTTCGCGTCCGGATGCAGCGGCGAGGCGCCGAGGAAGCTCGCGGTGAGCGCGTCGCCCAGCCCGATTTCGTCGTCCTGCGAGAACTCCTTGCCCATCGGGCTTCCCTGGTCGACCGCCTTCTTGCCGATGTCTATCACCTTGCCGATGTCGAAGCCCCCGAACTGCGCGTGAAGCGGCAACGCCGCGAGGATCATGGCGAGGAAAAGGATTCGCTTCATCGACGATCTCCTTGAGGATTGTCCACGGACACGGCGGTGAGCTTGCCTTCGCGCGCGAAGCGCTCCGCAGTGGGCTTGTCGGCACGATAGGACTGGGCCTTGGCGAGCGCCGCGGCATCGGGGCTCGCGCTCTTCAGGTCCTCGGGCGAGAGGCCGCGGATTCCGGTGGTCGCGATGGTGGCCTTCTCGGTCTTGCGTCCGCCCCCGCCCATGGCCGAGGTCATGCCGGAGAAAAATCCGCCGCCCCCCGACTTCGACTCGACCGTCACGGGAAAACGCAGATGGAAGACATTCACGAAGCCGCTCCTGCCGCCGGCGTCCACCCGCGTCCAACCGCCGCTCCGGGCGAGGACCTTGACCTCGGTGTTCTCCGCCAGCGTCCCGACGGCGCGCGCGTCGGCGGCGCCGCGCTCCTTCAGCTCCGTGGAACGGTTGGTGAACGCCTGCTCCTGGGCCCATGCCGAGGGCACGAGCGCCAGGCCGAGAAGCAGCACCAGGATTCGAAGGCTCATGACCAGCATGATAACGCTCCTTCAGCGGACCATCACGGTGGCCAGCGCGAGCAACAGGCCCATGCTGGTGACGTCGGTGGCGGTGGTGACGATGATGCTGGAAGCGGTGGCGGGATCGGCGCCCAAGCGCTTCAACGCGAGCGGCACCAGCGCGCCCGAGATGCCGCTCACCGCACAGCTGCCGATCATGGCGAGCATGACCACCACGCCCAGCATGAGGGCGTGGGGCGAATCCTGCGACCAGGCGTAGAGGTACATCGCGATGCCGCACAACACCCCGGTCACGCCGCCGTTGGCCAATCCGAGGAGCGCCTCCTTCGACATGAGCAGCTTGCCGCCCCCCTTCTTGATGTCGCCCAGCGTGATGCCGCGCACCGTGACCGCGAGCGCCTGGCAGCCGGTGTTGCCCGACTGTCCGGCGAGCACCGGCAGGAAGGTGGCGAGGATCACCAGCTTGTCGAGCGTGCCCTGGAACACCGCGACCACGCCGCCCGCGGCGAAGGCGGTGAGGAGGTTGATGAGGAGCCACGGGTTGCGGTACTTGAAGCTCTGCCCGATGGAAGTCGACACGCGCTCTTCCTTCTCGACGCCGACCATCGCGCCCGCCTGCGCGGTGATCTCGAAGGCCTCGAGCTCGAAGAGCGCGGCGCCGCGCACCAGGCCCACGAGGCGCCCTTCGGCATCGGTGACCGGATACTGCGGGTAGTGGCGGTTCACGGTGAGCTTCATCGCGTCCGGCAGGGCGAGATCCGGCGTGAGCGCGAACGGATTGGCGAGCATCACGTCCGCGAGGCGCGCCTTCTTTTCGTTGAAGAGGAGGTCGCGCATCGTCACCAGGCCGCCCAGCTTGCCGTCGGCGTCGACCACGTAGACGTAAGTCACGAAGGCGCTCCTCACCAGGGGGCGCAGCTTCTCGATCGCCTCGCCCACGCTCATGTCGGGGCTGAACACCGCGAGCGGGGCTTCCATCAGCTGGCCGATGGTGCCCTTGGCGTATTTCGTGTTGCGCTTCCATTGCTCGGCCACTTCCGGCGGGGCGCAGGCGGTGATGAAGCGCCGCGGTCCCGACTCGAGCTCGCGCAGGATGTCCTGCACCATCGCCGGGTTCAGCTGCTGCAGCGCCTCCACCGCCTCGGAGGGCACCACGCGCTCGATGAGGGCGGCGGCCTCGTCGGGCGGCAGGGCGCGGATCTGCGAGGCGAGCGATGAGCTCGTGTGGGGCACTGCTTCGCTCGGCTTTGTGGCGGTGGTTTTC